>Ga0082335_1001199_pt1 | contig 57675 bp, 59 predicted proteins | sample Subgrocontami58m_FD_72375 | JGI IMG/M metagenome (GOLD analysis project Ga0082335, IMG submission 72375) | Subsurface groundwater microbial communities from S. Glens Falls, New York, USA - GMW37 contaminated, 5.8 m (SPADES assembly) (version 2) ... | reverse complement strand
CCGAAAGGACGCTGCTCGAACCATCGAAGCCCTCGAAACTGCAGCGGCAGACGCTCTCCAAACCTTCAAGCCAATCGAATGTGAAAACTTCTTCACACATGCAGGCTATGGCTTCGATTAATGGGAATCTGCTCTAGCATGGCTTAGGCCGGCGGCGTGTAGCGCACGACCTTCTGGTCGATGGCTCCGAAGATCGACCGACCATTGGCATCGAACATCTCGATACGAATCCGGTCGCCGAACGTCATGAACGGCGTCAGCGGCTTGCCGCCCTCCAGCGTCTCGCGGACCCGGCGTTCGGCGATGCAGGAGCAGCCGGCTGAAGCATCCCGATTGGCGACCGTTCCCGAGCCGATGACGGTGCCTGCCTCGAGGTGGCGGGTCTTGGCAGCGTGGGCGATCAGCTGGCCGAAATCGAACGTGAGATCGGTGGCGGCATTGGGGTGACCGAACTCCTTGCCGTTGAGCGTCGAGATCAGCGGCAGGTTGAGCCTGGCACCATCCCAGGCGTCGCCCAGTTCGTCCGGCGTCACCGCGACAGGTGCGAACGCCGTGGCAGGCTTGCCGTGGAAGAAGCCGAAACCCTTGTTGAGTTCGCCCGGGATCAGGTTGCGCAGCGACACGTCGTTCAGGATCGTGACGAGCCTGATGTGCCTGCGTGCGGCGGCGGCCGTAGTGCCCATCGGCACGTCGTCGACGAACACCGCGATCTCACCCTCGAAGTCGATCCCCCACGCCTCGTCCTCGGCCTCGATCTCGTCAGTCGACCCGATGAAGGAGTCCGAGCCACCCTGGTACATCAGCGGGTCGGTCCAGAAGGATGGGGGCATCTCTGCGCCGCGGGCCCTGCGCACCAGTTCGACGTGCACGACATACGCCGAGCCGTCGGCCCACTGGTAGGCCCGCGGCAGCGGCGCAGCAAGGGCCGCGCTGTCGAGCTCGAACGAGCCCGGCGCCTTGTCGTCGCCGAGCTGCTCGGCAAGCGCACGCAAGCAGGGCGCGACTTCCGCCCAGTCGTCGAGCGCCCGTTGCAGCGTCGGCGCCACATTCGTGGCCCGGACTGCGCGCGTCAGCTCGCGGTTGACCACGATCAGCGTGCCGTCGCGGCCGCCTTCCTTGAGCGTTCCCAGTTTCATCGTCCGCCTTCTCCAACTACTGTGGCCTACTCCGCAGCCTGCTTGACCCCGGGCTGCATCCACGACCGGACATAGTCCTCCCATTCGACACCGGCCGGCATCGCCGCCACGTCGACCGCGTCGCGCGTGTCGACCATGACTGCGACCTCGTCGGTCTCGGTCTTGCCGCCTTTGGTCGCGGCGTCGAACGCCTTGGGATGAGGACCGTGCGTAAAGCCCGTCGGATGGAGAGTCAGCATGCCCGGGTGGATGTTGTCGCGGCTGAAGAAGCTGCCCTTGTGATAGAAGATCGCTTCCTCGTAGTCGTCGTTGCTGTGGAAGAACGGCAGCCGCAGCGCCTCAGGATCGCTCTCGAGCGGCCGCGGCACGAAAGTGCAGACGACGAAGCGGTTGGCCACGAAGGTCGAATGGGCCGACGGCGGCAGATGGAACCGATGACTCATCAGCGGGCGGATATCACGCCAGTTGAGACGCGCGACGCTGAGATCGCCGTGCCAGCCGACCGCATCCAGCGGATTGAACGGATAAGTGACGGTCGACAGGGCGTCGCGGCGCTTGACCGAGACCTTCCAGGTGCGCTCGTCCTGCTGGGCGCGGAAAGCGCCGTCGATCGTCGGCGTATCGAGCATCGCCGGATCGAAGATCGCATGCCGTCCCACAAGCCCCTTCTCGGGGAGCCGGTAGGTGTCGTTCGTCGCCTCGATCATCAGGCAGACCGTCGAGGCTCTGGGCTCGAGGCGCCACATCGTGCCGCGCGGGATCACCAGGTAGTCGCCCTCCCGGTACTCGAGGTGACCATAGTCGCAAAACAGAGAACCCTCACCCGCATGCACGAACAGGAGTTCGTCGCCGTCGCCATTGCGCGCCAAATCCTTCATGGCGCCGTCGAGCCGCCAGATGCGCATCTGCATGTGCGCATTGCCCATGACCGGCTGAGCGCTCCATGGCGTATTCCTGTCGGCCGCGAGCTTGCCCAGGTCGAAGGCACGCGGCCGGATCGGCCCCTCGAACGCGATCCAGTCGGTCGGCTTGTGGCGGTGGTGGAACTGGGCGGACGGCCCGAAGAACCCCTCCTTACTGATCTCGCGCTCGTAGGTACCCTCAGGCAGTCGGACATGGGCCTGGCGTGACGCGGTGCCTTCATGCTGGCGCAGCGGAATCCAGTTCTTGCTCATGGCTTCCTCCGATGTCTTTCGTTCAAGCTTTCAAGACGCCGCGGCGGATCTGGTCGAGTTCGATCGACTCGAACAGGGCGCGGAAATTGCCCTCGCCGAAGCCCTCATTGCCACGACGCTGGATGATCTCGAAGAAGATCGGGCCGATCACCGTCTGGGTGAATATCTGCAGCAGGAGCCCGCCGCCCTGGGTCGGGGCGCCGTCGATCAGGATGCGGTCGGCCGCCAGCCGCGCCAGATCCTCGCCGTGACCGGGCAGGCGCCCGTCGACCTGCTCATAGTAGGTGTCGGGGACAGTCTGGAAGGGCACGCCGCTGGCCTTCAGCGTCTCAACGGTCTCGTAGATGTCGGCGGTGCCGAGCGCGATGTGCTGGATGCCCTCGCCGTGATAGGCGGAGAGATATTCCTGGATCTGCGACTTCTCGTCGGAACTCTCGTTGATCGGGATGCGGATCTTGCCGCACGGGCTGGTCATCGCCTTGGACTTCAGCCCCGTCAGCTTGCCCTCGATGTCGAAGTAACGGATTTCGCGGAAATTGAAGAGACGCTCGTAGAAGTCCGCCCACTCGGCCATTCGGCCACGATGGACGTTGTGCGTCAGGTGGTCGATGTAGGTGAGGCCGACGCCTTTGGGGCTGGACGAAACGCCCGGCAGGTACTCGAAATCGACGTCGTAGATGGTCCCCCTGGGTCCGTAGCGATCGACCAGGTAGATCAGCGAGTCGCCGATGCCCTTGATCGCCGGAATGTTGAGTTCCATCGGCCCGACCTTGCCTTCGACGCCCCAGGCGCCGAGCGACAGGGCGCGCTTGTAGGCGAAGGCCGCATTCTTCACGCGGAAGGCGATGGCGCAGACGCTGGGGCCGTGCACGCGGGCAAAGCCCTGGGCGAAGCTCTCCTTCTCGCCATTGACGATGAAGTTCACGTCACCCTGGCGAAACAGTGAGACGTCCTTGGACCGATGCCGGGCGACACGCACGAAGCCCATGCTCTCGAACAGGGCGCCCAGTGCCGCCGGATCAGGCGCGGTGTATTCGACGAACTCGAAACCGTCGGTGCCCATCGGGTTCATCGGATCGGTCTCGAGGACCGTCCGTTCGCTGATACTGGCCATAATTGACCTCCCGGCTGAATTAGTTTCATATGTAACTATTATGCCGAACGCTTTGCAAGTCCTCGAACTGGAGAAATTCCTCCCCTACCGCCTTTCCATCCTGGCCCAGTCGGTGAGCGAATCGCTCCATGACCTCTATGCCGGGCCCTTTGGGCTGTCGGTGACGCAGTGGCGGGTCATGGCCGCCCTGGGCCGGTTCGCCCCCCTTACCGCTTCCGATGTGGGGCAGCGGATCGTCATGGACAAGGTGGCCGTCAGCCGGGCAGTCGCAGCCCTCATGAAGCGCGGACTGGTCGAACGGGCCACCGACCGCCGCGACCGTCGGCGCGCCTCCCTGAAGCTGAGCGCGCGCGGCCGTGCCATGCACGCACGCATCGTGCCCTTGGCGCTCGCCTACCAGGAACGGCTCTGCGCGGTGCTCGGCCCGGATGAAAGGCGCAGGTTCGATGAATTGTCCGACAAGCTGTTTGCGCACGCCCTGACCCTTCGCGAAGCAGCCTGAAGAGCCGACCGTCCCTGCCTTGTCGGCCCGACTCGCCATGCTATAAGGCCCGCCACGTGTGAATTACGCGCGTAAACCAAGGGAGGCAGGCTTGGCCGCGAAGGCCGCCCGGCGTCCACCGGCCCTCAAGCCGGTGCTGGTGCTCAACGGGCCCAATCTCAACATGCTGGGCAAGCGGCAGCCGGAGATCTATGGCCGCGAAACCCTGGCGGACGTCGAAAAGGCGTGCCGGGTCGAGGCATTGCGCCTGGGCCTCCTGGTCGAATTCGCCCAGAGCAATCACGAGGGCGTACTGGTCGACCTCATTCAGGCGGCGCGCGAGAAGAACGCCGGTATCGTCATCAATGCCGGCGCCTACACCCACACCTCGGTTGCCCTGCTCGATGCGCTGAATGCCGCCGAACTGCCGACCGTCGAGGTTCATCTCTCCAATATCTACAAGCGCGAGCGTTTCCGGCATCATTCCTATATCAGTCCGGCCGCGATTGGCGTGATCGCGGGCCTCGGCACTCAAGGCTACCTTCTGGCCCTCCAGGCGCTGGCACGCCTGTTGGTCCGCTGACTTTCATCCGGGAGCGTTTCTCCATGGCGAAGTTCGAGATGGATACCGAGTTCGTCCGCAAATTGGCGGAGATCCTCGAGGAAAACGATCTCGGTGAAATCGAACTGGCCGATGGCGATCGCCGGATCCGGCTTGCCCGGCCGGCGGTGACCTACGCCGCCGCACCGATGACCATGCCGGCCGTTGCGGCCCCTGCCGCAACCGCCGCCTCTGCTGGGCCGGCCGCCGGCGGCGACCTCGCGAAGCACCCCGGCTCGGTGAAGTCGCCGATGGTGGGCACCGCCTACCTCGCTCCGGAGCCCGGCAAGCCCAACTTCGTTGCAACTGGCGACAAGGTCACTGCCGGGCAGACGCTCCTCATCATTGAGGCGATGAAAACCTTCAACCCGATCAAGGCTCCCAAGGCCGGCACGGTGGTGCAGATTCTGATTGAGAACGCCCAGCCGGTGGAGTTCGGTGAAGCGCTGATGATCGTCGAGTAGAGGCGGTCCGGCGCAATGTTCGACAAGGTCCTGATCGCCAACCGGGGCGAGATCGCCCTCCGCATCCATCGCGCCTGCCGCGAGATGGGGATCCAGACAGTGGCGGTCCATTCGACGGCCGACAGCGACGCCATGCACGTCCGCCTCGCCGACGAGTCGGTCTGCATCGGCCCACCGTCCGCGCGCGACAGTTACCTCAATATTCCCGCGATCCTGTCAGCGGCAACCATCGCCGGCGTTGACGCCATTCATCCCGGCTACGGCTTCCTGTCGGAGAACGCGCGCTTCGCCGAGGCGGTGGAAGCGCACGGCTTCACCTTCATCGGTCCGACGCCCCAGCATATCTCCATGATGGGCGACAAGATTGTGGCCAAACAGACCGCCAAGGAACTTGGTCTGCCGCTGGTGCCGGGCTCGCCCGGCCCGGTCGCCTCCATCGAGGAGATCGTGACGCTGGGGACCAAGATCGGCTGGCCCGTGTTGATCAAGGCAGTAGCCGGCGGTGGCGGACGCGGCATGAAGGTGGTCGACGACGCTGACTCCGCGGCTGAAGCCTTCTCCCTTGCCCGCACCGAGGCCAAGGCGGCGTTCAGCAACGACTCGGTATATCTCGAGAAGTACCTGCCGCGGCCCCGCCATATCGAGATACAGGTACTGGGCGATGGCCTGGGAGCCGGCGTGCACCTCGGCGAACGGGATTGCTCGCTGCAGCGCCGCCACCAGAAAGTCCTGGAGGAAGCGCCCTCTCCCGCCCTCAACGCCGAGCAGCGCAACAGGATCGGCGAACTGGCCGCCGCGGCCGTGCGCAAACTGAAGTATCGCGGCGCCGGCACGATGGAGTTCCTGTTCCAGGACGGCGAGTTCTACTTCATCGAGATGAACACCCGCCTTCAGGTCGAGCACCCGATCACCGAGGCGGTGACCGGGATCGATCTGGTTCGCGAACAGATCCGTATCGCCGCCGGCGCGCCGCTCGGCTTGACCCAGAAGGACATCGTCATCCAGGGCCACGCCATCGAGTGCCGGATCAACGCCGAGAACCCCGAGACCTTCATGCCCTGCCCCGGTCGCATCGCCGACTACCACCCGCCGGGCGGGTTGGGCGTACGCGTCGATTCGGGCCTCTACACCGGCTACGTGATGCCGCCCTACTATGACTCGATGGTGGCCAAGCTGATCGTGAACGGCACCAGCCGCAACGAGTGCCTGATGCGGCTCCGCCGCTCGCTCGAGGAGTTCGTGATCGGCGGCATCGACACCACCATTCCGCTGCATCGGCGAATCATCGGCGAACAGGCGTTCATCGACGGCGATTACGACATCCACTGGCTGGAGAAGCTGGTCGGCCTCAAGAAGTAGCATGGCGATGCTGGAGATCACGCCCGACCTCCTGCTGCAGGCTTACCGCATCGGCGTCTTTCCCATGGGCGAGCGCCGCGACGACCCCAAGCTCCATTGGCTCGATCCCAGGCTGCGCGCGGTGCTGCCGCTCGACCGCTTCCACCTGCCCCACCGGCTTGCCCGCACGGTCCGCTCCGGGCGATTTGCCGTCAGCGCCGACACCGCTTTTGCCGAAATCGTTCGCGCCTGCGCAGAGCCGCGGCCGGAGCATCCGGAAAGCTGGATCAACGAGCCGATCGTCGATCTCTATTCGCAGCTCCACAGCCGCGGCCACGCCCACAGTATCGAATGCAGACTCGGCGGCCAGCTGGTGGGTGGGCTCTACGGCGTTTCGGTCGGAGCGGCATTCTTCGGCGAGAGCATGTTCAGCCGCGAGCGCGACGCGTCGAAGGTGGCGCTGGTCCATCTCGTGGCGCGCCTCATCCATGGCGGCTTCCGGCTGCTCGACTGCCAGTTCATGACCGAGCACCTGCGGAGTTTCGGCGCCATCGAAGTGCCGCGCGAGGCGTTCCGCTTGCTGCTGGCCGACGCGGTCGACCGGCCGGCGACGTTTCAGCGCGAGCTGGGTGGCGCCGACCCCTGCGCCATCGTGCAGGCAAGCACGCGAACATCGTAGACGCCGTGGTCGAGAGCCGAGAGCGACGGCGTGGAGGCGAACATCCATCCCGCGAACAGCTTCTCTTCGGCCTGGCCCGGCTTGTGGTCGACGATGGTGAGATAGGCCACCGATTCCGGCGGCGCTTCAGGCACGTTCACGAGGCAGTCGGCGACGGTGATCTCGAGCGTCCCGAAGCGCGTCGCCTGCCCGACGGGCGCATAGAAGCGCTGGGTGCGCGCCGTCACCTTGTCGAGCCCCTGCAATTCCGCAACCCGCTTGCCCGGAGCATCGGGGATCGGTCTCAGGTTGGCGCTGCCGGGTCGCGGCGGGGTTTGGGCCGCGGCAGCGCCGACGCTCGCGGCCAGCGCCACGATAGCGACCAGTCCGCGCATGCTCAGTCCTTTGCGCCGGGGGGCTTCAACCCGTCGATCAGCGCATGCAGGGCCGCCTTGATCTGATCGGCGTCGCATCCCATCAGGACTCCGTCCTCCAGCGCGTCGGCGCAGAGACTTTCGATTTCCTGCACATTCTGATTCAGGACTTTGATCTTTTCGAGGCACGACACCGGCTTGCCGTCGGGTTGCCGCCACACTGGCGGTGCCTTGGGAGGGCGCGCGGTCATCACTTGGATCCGGTCCCGCCGAACATGAACTTGGCGATCAGTTCCGTGAGCGGGATGGAATCCTGGGTGTTCTGGATCTCGCCGGCGGCTCCGATCAGCTTCTTGTCGCCGCCGGGTTCGAGTGCCACGACCGTGCCGCCCAGGAGCGATTCGCTCACGATCTTGGCGTTGGTGTCGGCTGGCAGATCAACATTCGACGATACCGCCATTCGCACGATGGCCTGGTAGGTCTTGCCGTCGAGCGCGATGCCCGTAACGGTGCCGACTTTCACGCCGCTCAAGGTCACATCGGCGCCGCGCTTCAGACCGTCGATGCGGCCGAAGCGCGCGATGACTTCGTAGCCGTCCGGCCCGGTACGATCCGATTTGGCAAAGGCGTAGAAGACGAAGACACCGGCAACCAACAGAACCAATGCGCCAACGATCGTCTCGACGATATTGCGGCCCACGCCTTTTCTCCTTTGCTGCTTGCGCGCCTCAGCTCGGACGCCATGCCTCGTAGCGAGGCTTCGGCTCGTCGCCGCTGCTCAGCGTATGTCCCGGCGGACGATAGGCATGGTCGGTGCCCGTGTGGTTGGGCTCGTGATCCTTCTGCCACGACTTGCGCGGCAGACCGCCTGCCGGTGGAATCGCGTCGGTCGTGTGGTGAAGCCAGCCATGCCAATCCGGCGGCACGCGCGAGGCTTCAGCGACACCCTTGTAGATGACCCAGCGTTTGCGCCGACGCCCGGCGATCACGCGCTTGTCCTGGAAGTAACGGTTGCCTTCGGCATCGCTGCCGACGAGTGCGCCGTGCATTTTCGTGAAGAGCCAAGTGCCGATCGTCATGAAAGAACCACGCCTTGAAGAATGACCGCGCCGCTTGTACGCGCGCCCTCTATGACACGCAACGCGATGCGTTCGCGCGTCCATTTCCAGTCGTTCGATGACATGCGATTCGCTCGATCCGATGACCTGTTGCGCGCTTGCATCATCTAGTATCATCAACACCACGGTCTACAAAATGTAGTTGCGCACACAAGATTTTGTAATTTACTATCATCTGGTGCCCATATGTGCGTGCTCGATTTCAAGCGAGCACTCCCCGCTAGGGAACAAATGACGGGAACGGGGCACGGGGGATTGTCGATGCGCTTCGAGCGTCGGTACACGCAGGCAGGAAAATCACCATTCGAGGGAATGGCGTTTCGCGCTGCCGATTCTGAAATCCGCAATCCCGACGGCTCCATCGTCTTCCAGTTGAAGGGCATCGACGTGCCAGCCGACTGGTCGCAGGTCGCCGCCGATGTTCTCGCCCAAAAATATTTCCGCCGCGCCGGCATCCCCGCTCGCCTCGTCAAGGTCGCCGAGACCGAGGTTCCGGAATGGCTGTGGCGCTCGCAGGCCGACGCGGTCGCGATTGCGATGTTGCCCGAAGCCGAGCGCTTCGGCAGCGAGCGCAGCGCCCGCCAAGTCTTCCAGCGCATGGCCGGCGCCTGGACTTACTGGGGATGGAAGGGCGGCTACTTCGATAGCGAAGACGACGCCCGCGCCTTCCATGATGAACATTGCTACATGCTGGCGGCGCAAATCTGTGCGCCGAATTCGCCGCAATGGTTCAACACCGGCTTGCACTGGGCCTATGGCATCGACGGCCCAGGCCAGGGCCATTGGTACGTCGACCACCTCGACGGCGCATCCTACCAATCCGATTCGGCCTATGAGCGTCCACAGCCGCATGCCTGCTTCATCCAGGGTGTCTCCGACGACCTGGTGAACGAGGGCGGCATCATGGACCTGTGGGTCCGCGAGGCGCGCCTCTTCAAGTATGGCTCTGGCACGGGCTCGAACTTCTCGCGCCTGCGCGGCGAAGGCGAACGCCTGTCCGGCGGCGGCCAGTCTTCCGGCCTGATGTCCTTCCTCAAGATCGGCGATCGTGCGGCGGGCGCCATCAAGTCGGGCGGTACGACGCGGCGTGCCGCCAAGATGGTCACGGTCGACATCGACCATCCCGACATCGAGGACTTCATCGCCTGGAAGATGTTGGAGGAGCAGAAGGTCGCGGCGCTGGTCGCAGGCTCCCGTCTTGCCGACCGGCATCTCAACGCCGTGATGCGCGCCTGCCTCGACGGCGAAGCCGACGGCGAGGCGGCGTTCGATCCCAGGCAGAACCCGAAGCTGCGCCGCGAGATCGTGGCGGCCCGGCAGGCTGAGCTGCCCGAAAACTACATCCAGCGCGTCGTCCAGTTTGCCCGCCAAGGGTACCGCCACATTGAATTCCCGGCATTCGACACCGACTGGCAGTCGGAGGCCTATATTTCGGTGTCGGGCCAGAACGCCAACAATTCCGTCCGCATCACCGACGACTTCCTGCGGGCGGTCGAGGCCGACCGGCAGTGGTCCCTCACCGCGCGCACGACGGGCAAGACCGTCAAGACCGTGGAGGCTCGGGAGCTCTGGGATCGCATCGCCGAAGCCGCGTGGCACTCGGCCGACCCTGGAGTGCAGTACGACACGACCATCAACGACTGGCACACCTGCCCGGAATCGGGGCGCATCAATGCCTCCAACCCGTGCTCGGAGTACATGTTCCTCGACGACACGGCGTGCAATCTGGCCTCGCTGAATCTGATGCGGTTCCGCCTGGCTGACGGTTCGCTCGATATCGAGGCGTTGGAGCATGCCGCACGGCTCTGGACCGTCGTGCTGGAGATTTCCGTAATGATGGCGCAGTACCCCTCGCGCACCATCGCCGAGCTCTCCTACCAGTACCGCACGCTCGGCCTCGGCTATGCCAACCTCGGCGCCCTGCTGATGGCCTCCGGCCTCGGCTACGACAGTGCCAGCGGCCGTGCCATTGCCGGTGCCGTGACCGCGATCATGACCGGCGCCGCCTACGCGGCATCGGCCGAAATGGCCGGCCTCATGGGTCCGTTCCCCGGCTTCGCCTCAAATCGCGACGCCATGCTCCGGGTCATCCGCAACCACCGCCGCGCCGCCCATGGCGAGGCGGCCGGGTATGAACGTCTGTCGATCGCACCGGTCGCGCTGGATGCCCTCAATTGCCCGGATGACCGGCTCGTCGCCGCTGCCAAGCGGGTCTGGGACCGCGCCCTTGAACTTGGCGAACGCCACGGCTTCCGCAATGCCCAGGTTTCCGTCATCGCGCCCACCGGCACGATCGGCTTGGTGATGGATTGCGACACCACGGGCATCGAACCCGACTTCTCGCTGGTCAAATTCAAGAAGCTGGCCGGCGGCGGCTATTTCAAGATCATCAACCAGACGGTCACGCTGGCCCTGCAGACTTTGGGCTACGACGACGAGGCCATCGCCCGGATCGTGGCCTATGCCGTCGGACGTGGCACCCTTAAGAACGCCCCGGCGATCAACCACGAGACGTTGGCCGCGCGCGGCTTCGACGCCGAGACGCTGGCGCGCGTCGAGAAAGCGATCACTACTGCCTTCGACATACGCTTCGCCTTCTCGCGCTACACATTGGGTGACTCGTTCTGCCGAAATGTCTTGGACCTCGACGATGCAACGCTTTCCGACTCCAAGCTCGACGTGCTGGCATGCCTCGGCTTCTCCAGGAGCGACATCGCCCAAGCCAACATCCATGCCTGCGGAACGATGACGCTCGAGGGCGCGCCTGGCCTCAAGAGTGAACATCTCGCCGTGTTCGATTGCGCGAATCCCTGTGGACTAGATGGGACACGCAGCTTGTCTGCGGAGAGTCATATACGCATGATGGCTGCAGCCCAGCCGTTCGTATCGGGCGCCATCTCCAAGACCATCAACATGCCCAATGAAGCTACGGTCGAGGATTGCCGCAAGGCCTATGAGATGTCGTGGAGGCTTGGCTTGAAGGCCAACGCGCTTTATCGCGACGGCTCGAAACTCTCGCAGCCGCTCTCGGCGATGGCACTCGGCGACGACAAGGCCGCCAACGACGACCTTGCCGAACTGTCGCCCGCCGCGCGGGCTCCGATCATCGTCGAACGGATCGTCGAGCGTGAAGTGCGTGCCGGCCGCGAGCGGCTGCCACAGCGCCGCAAGGGTTACACCCAGAAGGCCAATGTCGGCGGGCACAAGGTCTATCTGCGTACCGGCGAGTACGAGGACGGCAGGGTCGGCGAAATCTTTGTCGACATGCACAAGGAAGGCGCGGCGTTCCGCAGCCTCATGAACAACTTCGCCATCGCGATCTCGATCGGGCTTCAGTATGGCGTACCGCTCGAGGAATTCGTCGAGGCCTATACCTTCACACGCTTCGAGCCGTCCGGACTGGTCGAGGGCAACGACGCGATCAAGATGTCGACGTCGGTGCTCGACTATATCTTCCGCGAGCTCGCGATCTCCTACCTCGGGCGCAACGATCTGGCGCATGTCGAGCAGGCCGACCTTCGGCCTGACGGCGTTGGTCGAGGAGAAGTTCAAGGCGAACTTCCAGGCTCCGGAACGGATGCCGCCCAGGCGGCAGCCGCTGCGGTGAGCCGCATCGCCAGCGTCGGCTTCGTGCGCAGCAATCTTTACGTGTTGAATGGCCGAACGGCCGGCAATGTCGCGATCGCCCCCGAGGCGATCGCCGCCGGCCCCGTGCCCACAGGACTGACGGACGGCCCAGCCGTCGCTTTGGCGTCCAACGCCCAGGCGGCCGTCGTCGGCGTCGCGATCGGAGAGGCAGCTTCTTCTGCCCTTGGTTTCGCCCTCGAGGCGAAGCTCAAGGGCTTCGAAGGCGATGCCTGTCCGGAGTGCGGCAACTTCACCATGGTTCGCAACGGGACGTGCCTCAAATGCACGACCTGCGGCGGTACCACAGGCTGCAGTTGACCGCGTGTGGCGTAGCGTACCCGCGTAAGCCGGGGCCCTCGCGGTTGGGGACCTCACAGCTAACCATAGGAGACAGTTATGGCTGCTAAGAAAAAGGCTGCTAAGAAGAAGGCTGCTAAGAAGAAGAAGCAGTAGACAGGAAAGGGCGTAGGCCAAAGTTTACTTTGGCCCCTCTAACCAAACGCCTTTCGGCTTCCGCGTGGGCGCCCTTGCGGGCCCCACCGGAAGCCACCTTCAGAAGACGAGCATCAAATGCCAACGCGACACCTCCGCTTGCGGAGGTGGAAAGGCGAAACTGGATATAGTGTCCGGCGACCTCGGTCTGCCGGACTCTTTTTTTGCCTGCCTTGAAGGCGGCCATATTCCCCTCTACATAGCGGAATATGGATACTGACCAGTCAGTCAATACCGCCTCGACGTCTGTCGAGACCTCGCTCCGGACACGCCGGCCGGAGGATCGTGCCCCCGAGATCGCGCGGGCGGCCTTGGAACTGTTCGTCACCCGAGGCTTTGCCGCCACCAAGCTCGAGGATGTCGCCAAGGCGGCATCCGTCAGCAAAGGCCTTCCCTACCTCTACTTCAAGAACAAGGAGGAGCTCTTCAAGGCGGTGATCACCGAGGCCGTCGGCGGTCCCCTCGCCGAGGCCAGCGAGATGATCGACCGCTTTGAGGGATCGAGTGAGGATCTGTTGCGCGAACTGGTCGTCGGCTTCCGCGCCTTCGAGGAAAGTCCGGCGGGCGGCGTCGTGAAGCTGATCCTGGCCGAGGCCGGCAACTTTCCCGACGTCGCGCGGTTCTTCTGCACCCACTTCGACTTGCGGGGACGCGAGCTCTTCATCCGCGCGCTGCGACGCGGCGTTCAGCGCAAGGAGTTCCGCCCCATCGAGGACATCGAAGCCACGGCGATCGTCGTCGCGCAGCCTCTCGCTATGTTCTCCGTCTGGAGGCGGTCGCTGGCCCCCTACGATCCGACCAACACGCTCACCAGTGACCAATTCTACGCGGCTTACCTGGATTTCGTCTTCAAAGGGCTCCGCGCATGAGTACCCGACGCAACATCCTGATCATCGCAGCCGTCGTCATCGTTGCCTTGGCAGGCGGCGCCTTTGCCTGGAAGAACGGGCGCGGCGTCTCGACCCAGGCCGCCAACGGGCAGGCCGGCAAGCCGGCCGACCAGGTCATCGAACTGATCCCGCCCGAGCTTCATACGATCAGTCCACGCGGCCTGGTCGATACCGTACGCTTCACCGGCACGACCCAGCCCATCGACCAGACGATCGTGAAGGCACGCGTCCCCGGCCGTCTTGCCGAAGTGCTGGTGCGCGAGGGCGACCGCGTGACCAAGGGCCAGGTACTGGCGCGTTTCGAGGCGGCCGAGTTGCAAGCCAAGGTCAACGAACGGCGCTCGGCCCTGGAAGGCGCCCGTGCCGACGCCAGGTGGACGGCACGCGACCGCTCGGACAAGGAATCGCTCGCCTCGCGCAATATCGTCTCACAGTCCGCCGCCGACCAGGCACGCGCAACGGCCGAGAACAGATCCTCGATGGTCGCCGTCGCCGAAGCCCAACTCGAGGTGGCCATGAGGAACCTCGCCGACGCACAAGTGGTGGCGCCGTTCGACGGCTTTGTCGGCGAACGCCTCGCCAACCAAGGCGAATCGCTTCCCATCGATGGCAAGATCCTGGCCCTGCTCGACACAAGTCACGTCGAGATAGCAGCCCAGATGCCGGCCGCTGACGTCGTGCGCCTGCGCGTGGACCAGAGCGCCACCGTGACGCTCGAGGGGTTCGGCGACCACGTCTTCAACGGCCGCATCACCCGTATCAGCCCGACGGCACAGGCGGGTTCGCGCTCGATCCCGGTTTACGTCGAAATTGTCGACCGGCACGAGGCGCTGCGTGGCGGCCTGTTCGCCATGGGCACCGTCAACGTCAAGGAAAAGAGCCACGCGCTCGCCGTGCCAGCCTCTGCTATGCGCAAGGACGACCAGGGCGAATTCGTGCTGGCCATCGAGAACGGCACACTGGTCCGCAAGCCGGTCGGCGCCGTGCGTACCTGGTCGCGAGGCGAACTGGTCGAGGTGAAGGGCCTCGAAGCGGGCATGCAGATCGTCTCCGCTCCCCTGCCTGGTCTCCGGGCGGGGCAGAGGGTCAAAGTCATCGAGATCAAATAGGTACCCGGCGATGAAGCTCACCCAGATCGCCGTCGACAATCCGGTCTTCGCCACCATGATGATGGTGGCGTTGCTCGTGATGGGCCTGTTCTCGTATCGCCAACTCGGCGTCGACCAGTTCCCCAACGTCGACTTTCCGATCGTCGTGGTCACCACCGAGTACCCCGGCGCCTCGCCGGAGACCGTCGAGACCGAAATAAGTCGCAAAATCGAGGAAGCGGTCAACGCCATAGCCGGCCTCAAGACGCTCACGTCGCGCTCGCTCGAAGGCCGCTCGATCGTGATCGCCGAGTTCGACCTGTCGGTGCAGTCGCCCATCGCCATGCAGGACGTCCGCGAAAAGGTCCAGCAGGTCCGCGCCGTTTTCAAGCCGGAGATCAAGGAGCCGCTGATCCAGCGCTTCAATCCGGACGACCAGCCGATCGTGTCGATCGCCGTGCGCTCCGACATCCGTTCGGTGCGCGACCTGACGACGCTCGCCGACCAGCTCATCGTCAAGCGCCTGCAGACCGTGCGTGATGTCGGACGCGCTACCATTGCCGGCGGAGTCAAGCGCCAGATCAATATCGAGCTCGATCCCGGGCGCATGCATTCGCTGCGTGTCGGCGTCAACGACATCATGCGGGCGATCAGGGAAGAGAACCAGAATTTCCCCGCCGGCAACGTCGCCCGCGGCAACGACGACCGCATTGTCGAAGTCACCGGCCGCATCGCCGAACCGGGCAACTTCGCCGACTTGATCGTGGCCCGTCGTGGCCTCGCCCCGGTCTACCTGCGACAGGTCGCGACCGTTGTCGACGGCCAGCAGGAGCTGGAGAGCATCGCCACACAGAACGGCGAGCGCGCACTGGCGATCGACGTGGTCAAGACGCAGGGCTCGAACACCATCGAGGTCGCCCGGGGCGTCCGCCGCGCAGTGGCCGAGCTTCAGGCCGTTGTGCCGCCCGACGTCAAGCTCGAGATCGTGCGCGACAGTTCACGTGGCATCCAGAATTCAGTCAGCAACGTCCAGCAGACGATGGTCGAGGGCGGCCTGCTCACCATCGCCATCGTGTTCCTGTTCCTGCATTCATGGCGCAGCACGGTGATCACCGGCCTGGCGCTTCCGATTTCCGTGTTCGGTGCCTTCATGGTGATGGCGGCGTTCGGCTTCACGTTGAACGTCCTCACCTTGATGGCCCTCAGCCTCGCCATCGGCATCCTCATCGACGATGCGATCGTGGTGCGCGAGAACATCATGCGTCATATCGGTTTCGGCAAGACGCACCGGCAGGCGGCGATCGACGGCACCAATGAAATCGGGCTTGCCGTACTCGCGACCACCTTCTGCATTGTCGCGGTGTTCCTGCCCGTCGCCTTCATGGGCGGCATCATCGGCCGCTTCTTCTTTCAGTTCGGCGTCATGGTCTCTGCGGCGGTACTGATCTCGCTGTTCGTGTCCTTCACGCTCGATCCGATGCTGTCGAGCATCTGGTACGACCCGCAGGCACACGGCACCGGCCGCTTCGCCCGCATCGTGAACGGCGCTCAGGGCCATGCCAACCGCATCTATCGGGCGATTCTCGGTTGGTCGCTGCGCTGGCCCAAGATCACTCTGCTGATCGCTCTCGGCAGCTTCCTCGGCAGCTTCGCCTTGCCGAAGTACATCGGCTTCGAGTTCGTTCCCCAGGCCGATCTCGGCGAACAGGTCGTGAGCATCGAGACGCCGGTTGGCTCATCGCTCGAGTACACGACCGCCAAGCTCAATCAGGTCGATGCGGCCGTACGGGAATTTCCCGAAGTCGAGTACACCTACGGCACCGTCAATACTGGCTCTGCCAGCGGCAAGAACCAGGCGAGCCTCTATCTCCGCCTGAAGCCCATCACGGAGCGCAAGCGTTCGCCCGAGCAACTGGCTCAGCCGATCCGCGAGCGCCTGGCCGCCATCCCCGGCATTCTGGTATCGATCAACATTCCGGGCGGTCCGGGCGGCGGCGTGCAGAAGCAGCTCCAATTGTCGCTGCAGGGGCCGGACACCGCCGTCCTCGACAAGCTATCGCTTGAAGTGATGCGCAGTGCGGCCGCCATCCCGGGCATCGTCGATCTCGACCGCAATCTGAAGGCCGCCAAGCCGGTGCTGTCGGTACGACTGCGGCGCGACGCGGCCTCCGATCTCGGCCTCGGCTCGTCGCAGGTCGCACAGTCCCTGCGCCCGCTGTTCGCCGGTGACGAAACCAGCCTGTGGCGGGCCCCCGACGGCGAGAACTACACCGTCATGGTCCGCCTGCCGATCGATGAGCGCACCGGCGTTGCCGACCTGCAGCGCATCTGGTTCACCGCCGGCGTCGAGCCGAATGGCCTGCCGCGCATGGTCCACATCGCCCAGATCGCCGACATCATCAACGACGTCGGCGCCTCCCAGATCAACCGGCGCGACCTCAACCGAGAGGTCCAGATCACCGCCAATGTGTCTGGGCGTTCGACCGGCGAGGCCAGCAGCGACCTCCAGAAAGTTTTGGCCGAGACCAAGCTGCCTCCGGGGTACCGATTCGTCTTCGGCGGCTCGACCAAGGACATGGCCGAAAGCGCCGCCTATGCGGGCCAAGCGCTGCTGCTGGCGGTCATCTTGATCTACCTGATCCTGGCCTCGCAGTTCGGCAGCTTCCTGCAGCCGGTGGCTATCATGATGTCGCTGCCGATGTCGCTGATCGGCGTGTTCCTGGGGCTGCTGATCGCCGGAACGACGCTCAACATTTTCAGCGCCATCGGCTTCATCATGCTGATGGGCCTGGTAACCAAAAACGCCATTCTGCTGGTCGATTTCTTCAACCAGGCGCGGGCGCGCGGCACACCAGTCAACGACGCGTTGCTCGAGGCCGGCTCGATCCGCCTCAGGCCGATCCTGATGACCACGCTCGCCATGGTCTTCGGCATGATGCCCCTCGCGCTGGGCCTGGGCGAAGGCGCCAGTCAGCGCGCGCCGATGGCACACGCGGTGATCGGCGGCCTGATAAGCTCAACGCTGCTTACCCTGGTCGTCGTGCCGGTCGTCCTGGTCTATATCGACCGTATCGGCTCGTGGAGCCGCAAGCGCTTCAGCCGGTCCGCCGACCATCTGGCCCAGACGCACAAGCCCGCGGAATAAGGGTTCGGCGTAGATTTCAGATCGTCCTGGCACGATTCGCGCTATGCTTTGGTCATGCCCGATGACGCCCCGACGATCGGCTTGCGTGTCATTGAAACGCTCGCCGCGGTCGACCCTCTTCAATGGGATTCCTGCGCCCTGGCACCAGGATCGGGTGGCAATCCGTTCCTGAGCTACCGTTTCCTGAAGGCGTTGGAGGATTCGAAGTCAGTCGGTCGGCGCACCGGCTGGCAGCCGCAGTATCTGCTGGCGGAGGAGCCCGGGGGCGGACTGCTGGGGGCGGCACCGCTCTATGTCAAAGGACACTCGCAAGGCGAGTACGTCTTCGATCACGGATGGGCGCAGGGCTTCGAGCGCGCCGGCGGTCGCTATTACCCCAAACTCCAGGTCGCGATCCCGTTCACGCCAGTCCCGGGGCCGCGTCTGTTCGCACGGCCAGGCCCCCTCGCCGATGGCGTGCGCGACGCCATGATCGACATGCTGGCCAAAATTGCCGACGACAACGGCATCAGTTCGGTGCATGCCACGTTCTGCACCGAGGCCGAGTGGAACCGCTTCGGCGAGCACGGCTGGCTGCTGCGAATGGGGCAGCAGTTTCACTGGAAAAATGACGACTATCGGAGTTTCGACGATTTCCTGGGCGCCCTGTCGTCGCGAAAACGCAAGGCGATCCGCAAGGAACGCGAGGCGGTCCGCCGTGAAGGACTGACCGTTACGGCGCTCTGCGGCCCAGAGATCAGGCCAGAGCACTGGGACGCCTTCTTCGCCTTCTACATGGATACAGGGGGCCGCAAGTGGGGCACGCCCTACTTGACGCGGGCCTTCTTCGACATCCTGGGCAGCACCATGGCCGACAAGGTGGTGCTGGTCGTGGCCGAGGCCGATGGCCGGCCGGTTGGCGGCGCGCTCAATCTCAAGGGCGACGACACCCTCTACGGACGCTACTGGGGCTGCCTGGAAAGCCATGCCTTCCTGCATTTCGAGGCCTGCTACTACCAGGCGATCGACTATGCCGTCGCCCACGGGCTGCAACGGGTGGAAGCCGGTGCCCAGGGCGATCACAAGATCCAGCGCGGCTATCTCCCGGTGCCGACCTACTCGGCACACTGGATTCCCGATCCCGGCTTCCGCCGCGCCGTCGCCGACTACCTCAGACGCGAACGACTGGCTGTCGAGCAGGAGATCCAAGGGTTGATGCAGTACTCGCCGTTCAAGAAGGAGAACGAACGGTAACTCTGCCATCCTGAGCGAGGTGAAGGATCCTTCCGCTTCGCCTCCAGGGCGGAGACTACACCGCTCGCGATGACACCTGCGGTATCACTTCTTGTCGACCATCAGGACGCCGAGGAAGAAGATCACGAAGAAGATCAGCTGCTCGGTCATCCCCAGCGGGGCCTGCCAGCCGACCTTGTCGACGATGAAGAGCGTGACCCAGAACACCGCGGTGGCGAGTACCGCGGCGCGCAGGGCGACCCAGAGCGGCCGAAAAGCGCTCACTCGGCCAGCACAGGTTCTTGGCTTGCGGGCGGCAATGCCCCCCGTTCAGGGGGCAGGAATTGGAAGACGAGCTTGGCGGCATCGCCCTGCCCCTCGACGTCGACACGCACCGTGCCGCCGGAGGAAAGCTTGCCGAACAGAACTTCCTCGGCCAGCGGCTTCTTGATGTGCTCCTGAATGAAGCGGCCGAGTGGTCGCGCGCCGAAGGTCTTGTCGTAGCCCTTCTCGGCCAGCCAGCGGCGGGCGCCGTCGCTGAGTTCGATGAACACCTTCCGATCGGCAAGCTGGCCCTCGAGCTCGGCCACGAACTTGTCGACGACGCGGCCCATCGACTCTGGGCCCAGGCTCGCGAACTTGATGATCGCATCGAGCCGGTTGCGGAATTCCGGCGCAAACAGCCGGTTGATGGCATCGTCATCCTCGTCGTGCCGCTGCTCCCGGCCGAAGCCCAGCGCCGGCTTGGCGATGTCGGCCGCGCCGGCGTTGGTCGTCATGCACAGGATGACGTTGCGGAAATCCACCGTCCGGCCGTTGTGATCGGTGAGCTTGCCGTAGTCCATTACCTGCAGCAGGACGTTGAAGACGTCGGGGTGCGCCTTCTCGATCTCGTCGAACAGCACGACGCAATGCGGATGCTGGTTGACCTTGTCGGTCAGCAGACCGCCCTGGTCGAAGCCGACATAACCCGGTGGCGCACCGATCAGTCGCGAAACGCTATGGCGTTCCATGTATTCCGACATGTCGAAGCGGATCAGCTCGAGGCCGAGCAGGCGGGCAAGCTGGCGAGTCACCTCGGTCTTGCCGACACCGGTCGGGCCGGCCAGCAGATAGCTGCCGATCGGCTTCTCCGGAGCACGCAGGCCGGCGCGCGCCAGCTTGATCGAGGCGGCGAGATGCTCGATTGCGCGATCCTGCCCGAACACCACGGTCTTGAGGTCGCGGTCGATGTTGCGCAGGAGCTCGGCATCGTTCTTGGACACGCTCTTGGGCGGGATGCGCGCAATCTTGGCGACGATCTCCTCGATGTCTGGCACCTCGATCGTCTTCTTCCGCTGGTCGGGAGCCCGCAGCATCTGGGCGGCGCCAACCTCATCGATCACGTCGATCGCCTTGTCGGGGAGCTTGCGGTCGTGGATATAGCGTGCCGACAATTCGACCGCCGCCTTGATGGCATCATCGGTGTAGGTCACATGATGATGCTTCTCATAGACCGGCTTCAGGCCCCTCATGATGTCGATGGCATCGGAGACGCTCGGTTCCGGGACGTCGATCTTCTGGAAGCGGCGGACCAGGGCACGGTCCTTCTCGAAGTGGTTGCGGTATTCCTTGTAGGTCGTCGAACCGATGCAGCGCAGTTCGCCCGACTGCAGCGACGGCTTCAGCAGGTTCGATGCATCCATCGAGCCACCGGACGTGGCCCCCGCACCGATGATGGTATGGATCTCGTCGATGAACAGCACCGAGTTGGGCTTCTTCTTGAGCTCACTCAGCACCGCCTTCAGCCGTTCCTCGAAGTCGCCCCGATAGCGCGTACCGGCCAGCAGAGCGCCCATGTCGAGCGAATAGATGACCGACTCCCGCAGGACGTCCGGCACTTCACCGTCGACGATCTTGCGCGCCAGGCCCTCGGCGATCGCCGTCTTGCCGACGCCGGGTTCGCCGACGTAAAGCGGATTGTTCTTGGTCCGCCGGCACAGGACCTGGATGGTGCGCTCGACCTCGTGTTCACGGCCGATCAAGGGATCGACCCGACCATCGCGCGCCTTCTGGTTGAGATCGACGCAGTAGGCTGCCAGCGCCTCGTTACCCTGCTTGGCCGCGGCCTCGCCGCCACTTTCCTCCTCCGAGCCGCTGACCCGGCGGGTGCGGGCACGGCCGGGAACCTTGGCCTTGCCGTGGCTGATGTAGTCGACCGCATCGAGCCGGGTCATCCCCTGGTTCTCGAGGAACGACACGGCGTGGCTGTCGCGCTCGGAGAACAGGGCGACCAGGACATTTGCTCCCGTCACCTCGTTGCGGCCCGACGACTGGACGTGGACGGCGGCGCGCTGGACCACGCGCTGGAAGCCGGCGGTCGGCAGCGGCTCGCTCGGCGTCTGGGTGACAATGCCCTTGAGACGATTGTCGACGAAGGTCTCGAGATCGTGCCGCAAGCGGTCGATGTCGACGCCACACGACTTGAGAACCGGCGTCGCATCCTCGTCTTCCGTCATGGCGAGAAGCAGGTGTTCCAGCGTCGCGTATTCATGCCGGCGCTCGCCGGCCAGACCGAACGCGCGGTGAAGGGACTTCTCGAGGTTCTTGGACAGCATGGACATCGGACCACCTCGACGGAAAAACGAACCACTCTTCTTTGAACTACTCTTTCTCCAACGTGCACTGGAGAGGGTGCTGGTTTTTTCGGGCGTAATCCACCGTTTGTGTCACCTTGGTCTCGGCGATCTCGTAGGTGTAAACGCCGCAAATGCCGACGCCCTTCTGGTGGACGTGCAGCATAATCTGGGTCGCCTCGTCGCGAGTCTTCTGGAAGATGTGCTGCAGCACGTCGACGACGAACTCCATCGGAGTGTAGTCGTCGTTCAGCATCAACACCTTGTACATCGACGGCTTCTTGGTTCGCGTGCGGGTCAGTGTCAGCGCCCCGGTCCGCCCGTCATTGTCGCCATCGTCACGGCGGGGTGGCTGTCGCGGCGGCTCCCCTGGAGGCTCGTTGGGCCCGCCCAGCCGATCGCCCTCAAGGCGCCATTCACATGCGGTACGCGCAGAGACCATCGTCCGGTTCAAACTCCCGATAAAGGCACCTTTCATTATATAGGCAGCACAGACGCTTTCGCTACCTCGGCCGCAGCCCATCCTTCCCCACCACGAGCATCCATCGGTTGGCGGTGTCGGCGTGATACATTGGTGCGTTCCAGTCCCGACGGAGGTTCGAGGGCTCCAGCTTGCGCGGCCTGTTGACCGGCACCGGCACGTTGTCCCAGGCGAAGAGCCTTTCCGCGAACCTCACGTTGGCAAAGCCGTCGGTTGGGTAATGATAGGCCTGAAATCCCCAAATTCCGTTGCGGCAGGAGGCGACGGTCCACCAAAAGTCGTTATCGGGCAGCTTCAGCCCGTCAGGCGGGGGGCCGAACGCCGCGCTCGCTTCCAACAACCCTATGAGTTCTCTGGTTTCATCGATGCTCAGTATGCGCTCACCGCGCTTCATGCTCCACGGGCCGAGCACGTCGGTGATGCTGCCAATCACCAGACTGCTGACGTTGCCCTGGTCGGCAAGGACGCCGATGCTCATCCCGGCAACGCCGTCCGGCTGCAGAAAGATCTCGTAAGTCCGCACCTGCTCCTCGTACAGGGCATTGTAGATCAGGCGGACGCGGTTTCGGCCGCCGGGCCTGCAGGCGTCCCGGATGTCGTTGCTGCCGACATAGGCGAACCAATTGAAGCTACGGGCAACCGGCCGATCGACATTGCGGTCAGCCCGCTGTGCCGAGGCACTGCTGGCAATGACGAGCGCCAAACCGACCGTTGCCGTGAGCATCCGTTTCATCACAGCCCATCCTATATCGTTCGAAGTAGTTTCCGAACCAGCTTGGGCATCAGCACGGCGGGGAAAGTTGCATAGACCCACAAACTTTAGTAGTGTTGGAACAATTGCTCCTAACATGTTGGCGGGGCACAAGAATATTGACATAAATGTAATGGCATAACTGGCGATGACCTCCCCCCTCAAGCACATCGCGGTCGGCCTCTCCCGGCTTGCCGCCGGTCTTCTTTTTGTTGGTGCAATCGCGGCCCCGTCGAACGCCGATGCCCAATCGGCGTCGACGAAGCGCGCAGCGCCGCCTTCCAAGACGCGCGCCGCCGCCAAGAACATCGTGCACAACCCGTCACCATGGGTGCCCAACCCCTCGGTCTCCGGCAAGACCGCTTACCTGATCGTCGATGCGACCAGCGGTCGAGAAATCGCCTCGGACCAGGCCGACGAACTCCGCCATCCGGCATCGCTCACAAAATTGATGACGATATACCTCACCTTTTCGGCCCTCGATTCCGGCCGGATCTCACTGGGCGACGGGCTGCCGGTGTCGTCGAACGCCTTGAATGCGCCGCCGACCAAGATGGGCCTGACGCCCGGCGGTTCGGTCACTGTGCGCGACGCGACGATGGCCCTGGTCACCCGGTCGGCAAACGATGCCGCCGTCGTCCTTGCCGAGGCACTCGGCGGCGATGAGCCGAACTTTGCCCGCCTGATGACCCAGAAGGCACGGCAGCTTGGCATGAGTTCGACAGTATTCCGCAACGCTTCCGGCTTGCCTAGCCGCGAGCAGGTTACGACGGCACGTGACCTGGCCCGGCTCGCCAACGCCCTGATGCGCGACTTTCCGCATTACTACGCAGTGTTTTCCGTCCAGAGCTACACCTACCGTGGACGGCCACTCGACAATCACAACCGCATGCTCGGCAGTTACGATGGCGCCGATGGGCTGAAGACCGGGTATACCGCGGCGTCCGGCTTCAACCTCGTGATGTCAGCCATGCGCGACAACCGCCGCCTGATCGGTGTCGTGATGGGCGGCGAGAGTGCCAGCCGTCGCGACCGTCAGATGGCCGACCTGATGGACCGCGGCTTCATCAGCGCCCAATCCATGGGCGTCTCGCCCTGGACGTCGATCCGCAAGCCGCCGTCGGCCCGCTATACCGCCGCCCAGTTCGTTCCAGGCGCAGCCATCCAGGAGTCCCCACGCGCTGTTGCCGCCGCCAGGGCAGAGCCGCCTTCCCCGCCGGCGGCACCGTCTCGGACCTCTGCGACTCGGGTCGCCGGGCCGGCCGCGCCGGCACCGAGCGAACCAGAAAATCCTTCGCTCGGAAGCTGGGTGATTCAAGTCGGTTCGTTCAATGAGCCACAGGCTGCCCAACTTGCTCTCCAACGCGCCTCCGCCGCGCTGCCCAATACCATGCGCTCGACCGCTGCGGCGACCGTCGACGAGGTACAAATGGCGAGCAAGGTCTTCCATCGCGCGCGCCTGACCAATCTCTCACAGGAGCAGGCGATCGACGGCTGCAAGCGTCTGGAGAAGCAGAGGATCTACTGCTCGCCGCTGCAGATCACCGCCTGGAATACGCCGGGCGCACGCTGAAGGCACGCCGCAACCGCTCCACGAACGCTCGTTTGTGCCGGCGCTGCCAGAGCGCCAAGTCCCAGAGATCGCCGCTCGGCTGCAGACGGCTTACCAACGGCTCGAACACCGCAACCGTCACCAGTTTTCCACGCGAGCGAACCCTAAGCGGGACGATCCGATATCCCGGCCCTTCATAAGCCGCGAGATATGCCACGTCGCGGGTGCTCAGGCCGCCGACGATCGCGCCCGCGACCTCGCCGCATGGATCGGGAACGACGACGGGATAGCTAGCGCCCTTGGCGCGCCACCGCGCATGACCAGGCAGACTCGCCGGTACATAGGCACCTGGCGGCAGGCGCCGCCCGAGAACGAGCGCGGTAACGTCGACGTCGAGAAGCGTGCCGTAGAAGAAGAATCGCATCAGTGCTCGCCGGCCGATGCCTCGTCGGGCAGGCTGACGCCGCTCGCCGCCAGAGCCGCCTTGAGGTCAGCCATAAGCCGCTGCAGGCCGGCCTCGTCGGCGGCCTCGCAGCGGGCCACCAGAACGGGCTGGGTGTTCGAGGCGCGCAGCAGCCACCAGCCGTCCCTCGTGCTCACGCGCACGCCATCGATGTCGGAGAGCCTGGCACCTGCCTTCAGCAGCCGCGCCTTGACCTCGTCGACGACACCGAACTTGCGCTCGTCTGCACAGTCGAACCGCAGCTCCGGCGTGTTCACCGGCTGGGGCAGGGCGTCGCGCATGCCGGCCAGGCTCTGATCACTGTTGGCTACGATGTTCAGCAGGCGCAAACCACAATAGAGCGCGTCGTCGAAGCCATAAAAGGTATCGGCGAAGAAGACATGGCCACTCATCTCACCGGCAAGCGGCGCCCCCACCTCGGCCATCTTGCTCTTGATCAGCGAATGGCCAGTCTTGAACATCATCGGCTTACCGCCCGCCTTCGCGATCTCGTCGAACAGCACCTGGCTCGCCTTGACGTCGGCGATGATCGTCGCCCCGGGGTGGGTCTTCAGCACATCGCGTGACCACAGCACGAGGAGTTGATCGCCCCACAGGATGCGTCCTTCGCCGTCAACGGCCCCGATCCGGTCGCCGTCGCCATCGAAGGCGATGCCAAGGTCGCAGCCATGCTTTCTGACCTCAGCAATCAGCTGCTCGAGGTTCTTCGGCACCGTCGGGTCGGGATGATGCGACGGAAAGGTGCCGTCGACCTTCTCGTTCAGGACGAAATGTTCGCCGGGCAGCTTGCCTACAACGGCACGGATCGACACGCCGACGGCGCCGTTGCCGGTATCCCAGGCCACCTTGAGATTCTTGCCCGGCTTCACGTCCTTCAGCAGTCGCGCCGCGTAATCGGCCAGGATGTCTTTTTTCTCGGTCCTGCCCTGCCCGGTCTCCCAGTCGGCCCTGGCCGCCATGGCGCCCAGGGTCTGGATGTCGGCGCCGAAAAACGACTTCTTGCCCATCATCATCTTGAAGCCGTTGTAGTCTGGCGGATTGTGCGAACCCGTGATCATGATGCCGCCGTCAGCTTCGAGGTGATAGACGGCAAAGTAGAGCATCGGCGTCGCGACCAGACCGACGTTGGTCACGTCGACGCCGGCCAAACTCAAGCCATCGATGCAGGCCGCGGCCAGCTCCGGCGAGCTCAGCCTGCCGTCATAGCCCAAGGCGACATGCTTGCCGCCGTTGCGGCGGACCAGGGTCCCGAGCGTCCGGCCGATGGCGCGTGCGTCCGCCGCATGCACCGTGCCGCCCACGATCCCGCGAATGTCATATTCGCGCAGGATGCTGGGATCGAACTTGTGCGCCGTCTGGCTCATGAAAAGACTCCGAATGGGACGTTGATGTCTAGGCGCGCGGCTGGGGACGGCCGATGCCCTCGTAGATGAAGCCCAGGCCGCGCATTTCATCGGGATTGAAGATGTTGCGCAGGTCGACGATACGGGGTTGGCGCATCGCTTCCTTGATACGCCGCGGATCGAGGCCGCGGAATTCGTGCCACTCCGTGATCACAACCAGCAGGTCGGCGCCGCTTGCCGCCTCGTATGCCGTCCGGGCAAAGGTGACGCCGGGCAGCATGCGCGCCGCCTCTTTCATCCCCTCGGGATCAAACGCGACGATCTTGGCTCCTGCCGCCTGCAGGGCCGGCACGATGTCGAGCGAAGGGGCGTCGCGCATATCATCGGTGTTGGGCTTGAAGGTGAGACCGAGCACGGCGACCGTGATCCCGGCCACGGAGCCGCCGCAGAAGTCGATGACCTTCTGCGCCATCCGCTTCTTCCTGGCGTTGTTCACCTCGATCACCCGCTCGACGATCGTTTGCGGCGCGTTGACCTCGCGCGCTGTATAGGCGAGCGCCAGCGTGTCCTTGGGGAAACATGATCCGCCGAAGCCGGGGCCGGGATGGAGGAACTTGCGGCCGATGCGGCCATCCAGCCCGATCCCGCGGGCCACGTCGTGCACATCTGCGCCGACCTTCTCGCAGAGATCGGCGATCTCGTTGATGAAGGTGATCTTGGTCGCGAGGAAGGCATTGCCGGCGTACTTGGTTACCTCAGCCGTCTCGATGTTGGTGAAGACCATTGGCGTCTGAATCAGATTGAGGGGCCGGTAGATCGCCGCCATCACATCGCGCGCACGTTGACTCTCGACGCCGATCACGACCCGATCCGGCTTCATGAAGTCCTCGATCGCCGCACCTTCGCGCAGGAACTCCGGGTTCGAAGCGACATCGAATTCAGCTGCCGGCCTGGCTGCGCGAATGATACGGGCGACCTCGCGGCCAGTCCCGACCGGCACCGTCGACTTGGTGACGACGACGGTATAGCCGCGAATCGCATCGGCGATTTCGGCGGCGGCGGCGTAGACGTAACTCAGGTCGGCATGACCATCACCGCGCCGAGTCGGTGTACCGACGGCAATGAACACCGCATCTGCGTTGCCCACGGCGTCAGCAAGACTGGTGCCGAAGTCGAGCCGGCCAGCACGCACATTGTCGGCGACGAGCTTGTCGAGACCGGGTTCGTAGATGGGTATCTCGCCCTTGCGCAGACGGGTAATCTTGTCGGCGTCCTTGTCGATGCAGACGACGTCGTGGCCGAACTGGGCAAAGCAGGCGCCTGACACGAGGCCAACGTAGCCGGATCCGATCATCGCAATGCGCATGCGGTCAGCCTTTCAGCAGCCTGTTGAGAAGTGCCCGTGTTTCCGCGGCGGAGTCGGCTCGATGAAGCGCAATGGCGACATTTGCCTCGAGAAAGCCGATCCGACTGCCGCAATCATAGCGCCGGCCAGTATATCGTAGCGCATGGAATGGCGAGTGTCCGACCATCTTGGCCATGGCGTCAGTGAGCTGGATCTCGCCACCGGCGCCGGCCTCATGCCTGTCGAGATGATCGAAGACCTCGGGCAACAGGACATACCGGCCGATAAAGGCCAAGGTCGACGGCGCCTCCTCCGGCCTCGGTTTCTCGACCATGCCAGTGATCTCTGCGAGACCATCCTTCTCGGCCTTCACGGCGGCAATTCCATAGCTCTTGGTTTGTTCGCGCGGCACATCCATTACGGCGACGACGCTGCCGCCGGTCTTCTCGTGCGCGGCGACGAGTTGGGCCGTGCAGGTCGGGGAGCTAATCGTAAGTTCGTCGGGCAACAGGACGGCGAATGGCTCGCGGCCGACCCAGTGGCGGGCGCACCATACTGCATGTCCGAGGCCGAGCGGCTTCTGCTGCCGCGTGAAGATCGCGTTGCCCGCCCGGAGAGTGGCGTCCTGCGTCTGCTTCAGCTCCGGCGCCTTGCGTCTGTGCTCGAGAGTTGCCTCGAGCTCATAGGCGGAGTCGAAATGATCCTCGAGCACGCCCTTGTTGCGGCCGGTCACGAAAACGAACTCCTCGATGCCAGCCGCCAGGCATTCCTCGACCGCATACTGGATGAGCGGCCGATCGACGACCGTCAGCATTTCCTTTGGCATCGCCTTGGTGGCGGGCAGAAATCGGGTGCCCAGTCCGGCGACCGGCAGAACGGCTTTGCGGACACGCTGCGCCATGCTCATCGACCTCGTTCAGCAGTTGGGTAGTGTATGGCCAATCCGGCAGCTTGACAGGAGCTGCCGGGACCGCGACGCAAAAGGTCGCGGTTGATGCCATGGTGATACAGGCAATGGCAAGGTCATCCCCCCAGCAAGACGTCTTTGGCCCGGTTGATGCGGGCGGCCAGGTCGGCGCTTCCGCCGACGTCAGGGTGCATACGCTGAATCAGGCGGCGATGGGCGGCACGAATATCTTCCGCAGTAGCGCCTTCCGCCAACCCCAGGACCGCCAACGCCTCGTCGCGCGACATGTCGGTGCGCGATGCCGCGGGCGGCGGACGATGAGCCGTACGCCAGTCCCCGCCCAACCGGCGGTCGAGGTAGGCTTCGAGGACTTTCAGGGAGTCAGAATCGGCCGCGCATTCGGTATGCAGGTCGAGCAGTTCCTTGTCCGACAGCGAATCCAACGTGCGGCCGGCGAAACGGCCAGACAGCACTGCGCCGCCGACGTCACCAGTGGTGTGGTCGATCCAGGCCCTCAATATCGCGGTATGGACTTCCGTCCGCTGCCCGGCGCCCGGTGAACTGAATCCGCCCGACGGACGGTGACGCGCCGCTCGGGCAATCAGGGCGGCAATGACGAAACCGGCAAGGCCGAACAGTTCGGGCAGCAGGCCGGGCAGAAACCGCACACCGAAGATCAGCAATCCCCCGACACCTATGGCACCCAGGACGACGAGGATGGGGCGCAGAAGGCGGGCAAGCGTCGATGGATTGGCACGCAGGAACCAGGCCACGCCGAAGGCCACGGCCGCCAGCACGACAAGTGCCAGGAGGACGGCTGGCATGGCTCACCGTTCGGCGGGCACCGCCGCCGGCCTGGCGGGCGCCGTCGGCACCGACTGCCCTGGTTGGGGCGATTGTGCCTGTTCCAGACGCTCGCGCTGGATTTCCCGCCAACGTGCGACGTTGCGATTGTGCTCGAACAGCGTCAGGGCGAAGGCATGCCCCCCCTGTCCGTCGGCGACGAAGTAGAGGGAGCGATCACGCGCCGGGTTGGTCGCCGCCACGATCGAGGCGCGCCCCGGGTTGCAGATCGGTCCAGGTGGCAGGCCGGTGACGGCGTAAGTATTGTATGGCGAAGTCGACTGCAGGTCGGTTCGCGTGAGTTCGCGATTGAAGGCCGTCTTGCCTCCGGTGAGCCCATAGATCGTCGTCGGGTCGCTCTCGAGCCTCATCCGACGGCGCAGGCGGTTGATGTACACCGCCGCTACCTTGGCGCGTTCGGCCGGGACCGCCGTCTCCTTTTCGATGATCGACGCCAGTACCAGCGCGTCGCGCCGATTCGCCAGCGGCAAGCCCGGCGCGCGCTTGCGCCACGCGGCGTCGAGACTCTTCTCCATCGCCTCCTTCATGCGCAGCAGCAGGCCGTCGCGGGTGTCGTCGCGCGAATAGAAGTAGGTCTCGGGCAGCAGGTCGCCTTCCTTGAGGTCGAGGGTGATCTCTCCCGTCAGTGCCTCGGTCTTGCGGATCAGCTCGACGACCTCGGCCGTCGTCACCCCCTCAGGCACGGTCAGGCGGCGCTGCACGACCTTGCCAGACTGGAGAAGATCGACCAGGGCCTGCATGGAGATGTGCGCCGGGATCTCATATTCGCCGGCCTTGATCGGCTTGGGAGCAGGATCGATCATCAGCGCAATGCGGAACAGGCGCGCATGCGAGATGACGCCCTCCTCCTGCAGCACCTTCGTCATCGTCACTGGACCCGCGCCGCGGGGAATCACGACTGTCTTGGTCGCCTGGAGCGGTCCCTCGGCGGTGAGCAACGAGTTGCCAAGGTACAGTGCGCCACCCATCAGGGTCGCGAACAGGGCGACGAAGAAGAGAACCCAACGGAAATAGCTGAGCACCCTCAGCTCCCGGCAATCAGACGGGGCCGAAAATCAACGACGCGTTGGTGCCGCCGAAACCGAACGAGTTGCTGAGCGCATAGCGGACCTTGCGCGGCTTGGCTTGTTTCGGCACCAGGTCGATATCGCAGCCTTCGTCCGGCTCGTCGAGATTGAGCGTCGGGGGCACGACCTGATCGGCCATCGACTTGAGCGAATAGATCGCCTCGATGGCGCCGGCCGCGCCCAACAGATGGCCGGTCGCCGACTTGGTCGACGACATCGACAGCTTGTAGACGTCCTGGCCGAACGCCCGCTTCACCGCACCGAGCTCGATCACGTCGGCCATGGTCGAGGTACCGTGGGCGTTCACGTAGTCGATCTGGTCGGTATTGAGCTTGCCGCGTTTCAACGCGGCCTGGATGGCCCGAAACGCGCCATCGCCATCCTCGGATGGCGCCGTGATGTGGTAGGCGTCACCGGAAAGACCATAGCCGATGATTTCGCCGTAGATCTTGGCACCGCGCTTCTTGGCGTGCTCGTATTCCTCGAGCACCACGCAGCCCGCGCCCTCGCCCATCACGAAACCATCACGCCGTTTGTCCCAAGGGCGCGATGCCTGTGTCGGCGTGTCGTTGAAGTCGGTCGATAGCGCCTTGCAGGCATTGAACCCTGCGATGCCGATGCGACAGATCGCGGCCTCTGCCCCTCCTGCCACCATGACATCGGCATCCTCGAGCTGGATGAGACGTGCTGCATCGCCCAAGGCGTGTGCGCCGGTGGCGCAGGCGGTGACGACGGAATGGTTCGGACCCTTGAAGCCGTACTTGATCGAGACCTGGCCGGAAACGAGGTTGATCAGCGCCGACGGGATGAAGAACGGGCTGACGCGCCGCGGCCCCCGCTCCTTCAACACCAGCGACGTCTCGTAAATCGTCTGGAGACCGCCGATGCCGGAGCCGATCATCACGCCGGTACGGTTGAGCCCCTCTTCATCCTGCGGCTTCCAGCCGGAGTCCTCGACCGCCTGTTCGGCCGCCGCCAGACCGAAGACGATGAACCGGTCGAGTTTGCGCTGGTCCTTGGGTGCGATGTAGGCGTTGACGTCGAAGTGACCGTTCACCTTGTCGCCCAACGGCACTTCGCCGGCGATCCTGGTCGCAAGGTCCGACGTGTCGAAGGCCTGGATCGACCGAATCCCCGACTCGGCCGCAAGCAGCCGGCGCCAATTGGTGTCAACGCCGTCTCCCAACGGCGTCACCATTCCCATGCCCGTTACGACAACTCGCCTCATCGTCCGCCTTCCTTGCCGCAGGAATTGGCGAAGATCAGGACTTCGCGTTGCTCTTGATGAAGCCGATCGCGTCGCCGACGGTCTGGATCTTCTCGGCGGCATCGTCGGGGATCTCGATGGCGAATTCTTCCTCGAACGCCATCACCAGTTCGACGGTATCGAGGCTGTCGGCGCCCAGATCGTCGATGAACTTCGCATCTTCCTTGACCTGCGCCGCCTCGACGCCGAGATGCTCCACCACGATCTTCTTAACGCGCTCGGCAATGTCGCTCATTCTCTTGTCCTTCCCGTGTCTTCAAATACCGTTTCGCCGAAGGGGGCCAGCGATTTCCGGCTCTCCTAACATAGCTCCCCGGCCATTGGCTAGGGTCGAAAAGCCCACAGAATCAGGCACTTGTAGTGCCCTATCCCGAGAGCAGGCCCGTCAAATCATCGCCATACCGCCGTTGATATGCAGGGTCTGACCGGTGACGTAGGCCGCTTCCTCGCTCGCCAGATAAACCACACCGGCGGCAATCTCGTCGGGCGTGCCCAGCCGGTCGGCGGGCACACGGGCGAGAATGCCCTTCTTCTGATCGTCGGTCAGTCCGTCGGTCATTGGCGTCGCGATGAAGCCCGGCGCCACGCAATTGACCGTGATGCCGCGCGAGGCGAGTTCCTGGGCCAGCGACTTCGACATGCCGATGAGACCGGCCTTGGCTGCCGCGTAGTTGGCCTGGCCGGGGTTGCCGGTGACGCCCACGATCGAAGTGATGCTGACGATCCGGCCGAAACGCCGCTTCATCATGCCGCGCATCACCGCGCGGGTGAGGCGGAAAGTCCCGGTGAGATTCACCTGGAGCACCTTCTCCCATTCCTCGTCCTTCATGCGCATCGAAATATTGTCGCGCGTGATACCGGCGTTGTTCACGAGGATATCGAGCTTGCCCATTGCCGCCTCGGCTTCCTTGGCGAGGCGATCGATGTCGGCCGCGTCGTCCATCCTGGCGGCAACAACATACGCGCGCTCGCCGAGCGAAGCCTTGAGTTGCTCCAGTGCTTCGGCGCGCGTGCCGGATAGCGTGACCATGGCGCCCTGCCGATGCAGTGCGCGGGCGATCGCGCCGCCGATGCCGCCGGAAGCGCCGGTAACGAGAGCCGTCTTTCCGCTCAGGTCGAACATGGCCTCTCCCAATCTCAGACGGTCTTCAGAAAGGCTTCGATGTCGCCCGGCGTGTTCAACGCCATGCCCATCATGTCCTTGTCGATACGCTTCACGAGCCCAGACAGCACTTTCCCCGAGCCGCATTCGACCAGTACTTCGACGCCTTTCGATTTCATATATTGCACGCTCTCGCGCCAGCGCACGAGGCCGGTCACCTGTTCGACCAGCCGCTGCTTGATGGCCGCGGGATCGCTGATCTCCGAGGCGAGCACATTGGCGACCAGCGGCACCCGAGGTGGCATCAGCGTTACCTCCTCGAGCGCAGCCTTCATGGCGTCAGCCGCCGGTTGCATCAGCGAGCAGTGGAAAGGTGCACTCACCGGCAGCAACATGCCGCGCTTGCAGCCCCGCGCCTTGGCGGCGTCGATTGCCCGTTCGACGGCGCCCTTGTGGCCGCTGACCACGACCTGGCCGCCGCCATTGTCGTTGGCGACCGCGACCACTTCTCCCTGCGCGGCCTCCTCGCAGGCGGCCATCGCCGGCTCCAGCTCGATGCCGAGCAGAGCTGCCATCGCCCCGACACCGACCGGAACGGCCTTCTGCATCGACTGCCCGCGCAACTTCAGAAGACGCGCGGCATCTGCAATTTTCAGCGTCCCGGCCGCCGCCAGGGCCGAATATTCGCCAAGGGAGTGGCCGGCGACGTGAGAAGCCATCGCCGGCACCGGCTTGCCGCCGTCCTTCTCCAGGACGCGTACCACCGCCAGGCTGACCGCCATCAGGGCCGGCTGGGCGTTTTCGGTCAGGATCAGGTCGCTTTCCGGCCCTTCCCGCATAAGCTTGGACAGGTTCTGCTTCAGCGCCTCGTCGATTTCACCAAAGACGTCCCGGGCGGTGGTGAATGCCGTCGCCAGGTCGGCGCCCATGCCGACGGCCTGCGATCCCTGGCCCGGAAAGACGAAAGCCCGACTCATGCGCGTTTTCCCCCCGATTTGATGCGAATTGGCGCAGTCATACCGGGGCGCCGGACGCAGTCAAGCCATGGCGGGAACGGCTTGATTTCGGGCTGCAGGCCTGTATAACCCCCGCTCTTCGGGGCCTAAATCGGCCCCGATCTCCTTGCCGGCCCAAGCGTTCCGCGAAGGACCGGCTAGATCCGGGCGGTTGCCGGTCGATCCTTCGTCATGACGACGAGGGGCACGACGAACTCCGGGTCACCAAACAGCCATAAGGAGCCTGATCTACATGGCACTCTACGAAAACGTCTTCATTGCGCGTCAGGACGTCCCGACGACGCAGGTGGAGACTCTCACCAACCAGTTCGCCGAAATCGTCACCGGCCTGGGCGGTACCGTCTCCAAGAAGGAGTACTGGGGCCTTCGTTCGCTGACCTACCGCATCAAGAAGAACCGCAAGGGCCACTACACCTTGCTCAATATCGACGCTCCCCCCGCCGCGGTGAAGGAGATGGAACGCACGATGTCGATCAACGAAGACATCATCCGCTTCCTGACCGTGCGCGTCGACTCGCTCGAGGAAGGCCCTTCGGCGATCATGGTGCGTAGCGCCGAGAAGTCCGACCGTCCGGGTGGTGATCGCGGCGACCGCTGGGGCGACCGTCCGCCACGCCGCGAGCGTCCTCGCTTCGGCGATGAAGGCGGCGTGCCGCCTGTCGCGACCACTACGGGAGAAGAAGAATGAGCGCCCAACGCCGCCCCTTCACGCGCCGCCGCAAGAGCTGCCCGTTCTCCGGCGCCAATGCGCCGACGATCGACTACAAGGACGTGCGCCTTCTGCAGCGCTTCGTCTCCGAGCGCGGCAAGATCGTTCCCAGCCGCATCTCCGCGGTGTCGTCCAAGAAGCAACGCGAACTCGCCCAGGCGATCAAGCGCGCTCGCTTCCTGGCGCTCCTGCCCTACCTCATCGCCTAGCCGGGGGACCGAATCATGCCGATGAACGTCATCCTGCTGGAGCGTGTGCCGAAGCTCGGTCAGATGGGCGATGTTGTGAAGGTGAAGCCTGGCTTTGCCCGCAACTTCCTGCTGCCGCAGAGGAAGGCCCTGCGCGCCACCAAGGACAACATCACCTACTTCGAGTCGCAGCGTAAGACTCTCGAGGCCCAGAACCTCGAACGTCGCCAGGAAGCTGAAGCGGTCGGCGCCAAGATGAGCGACCTCAAGGTCATTCTCATCCGCCAGGCTTCGGAAGCCCTGCAGCTTTACGGTTCGGTGACCTCGCGCGACATCGCCGACGGCGCCGTCGCCGCCGGCGTCAAGATCGAGCGTGGCCAGGTCGAACTCGACAAGCCGATCAAGACCCTGGGGGCCCACAAGATCAAGATCCACCTCCACCCCGAGGTCATGATCGAGATCACCGCCGTGGTGGCGCGCTCGCCCGACGAGGCTGAGTTCCTCGCCAAGGGTGGTGCGCTGGTCGCCGAAAACGAGCGCGCGGCGCTCGAGGCGGCGGAAGCGGCCAAACGCGCCGCCGAGCAGGCCGCCGCGCTGTTCGAGGCCAAGTCAGCCGAGGGCGAGAGCGCCGAGGCTCCGGCTGCCAGCGAAGAAGTGCCGGCCGAAGAGAAGTAGAACGCGTGCCGCCCGGCACCGTATCGTCCATCAAGCGCATGCCATCGCCCCGCGATGGCATGCGTTTTCTTTTGGCCAGGCCGTGATCTGGCGCCTGGGCGCGCTGGCGGTGGCCGGCATTGTGGCCCTGCCGCTGCTCGGCGTCGCGTCGAGCCTTTTGTCGTGGCAGGGCGAGCTGTGGCGGCATATTGCCGAAACGCAGCTTTCCGACATTGCCGGAAACACCCTCGTCCTGCTGGTGGGTGTCGGCCTCGGCACGACCATCATTGGTACCGGCACGGCCTGGCTGGTCACCATGTGCCGCTTTCCCGGCAGCCGGACGATGCAATGGGCGTTGCTGCTGCCGCTTGTGCTCCCGACTTACATCATCGGCTATGCCTATGCCGACCTCCTGGCCTTCGCAGGCCCCCTTCAGGCGGCGTTGCGTGCGGCGACCGGCTGGGGCCATGGCGACTATTGGTTCCCCGACCTCGGTTCAGCCAGCGGCGTCGCCCTGCTGTTCACCCTTGTCCTCTACCCCTACGTCTACCTCGCGGCGCGGGCGGCGTTCCTGAGGCAATCGCTGGCGCTGCTCGAAGCGAGCCGCATCCTGGGACACGGCCCGTGGCGTACCTTCTTGCGCGTCGCCCTGCCGCTGGCGCGTCCTGCGATAGCCGCCGGCGCGACCCTGGCGCTCCTCGAGGCGCTAGCCGACTTCGGAACCGTGCAATATTACGGCGTCCAGACCTTCACGACGGCGATTTACCGAACCTGGTACGGAATGGGGAACCGCGAGGGCGCGGCCCAAATCTCGCTGATTCTCATCGCCATCGCGGCATTGCTGATCCTGATCGAGCGCCGGTCGCGCGGTCGCGCCCGCTTTCACGTCGCGTCCGGCCTGCGCCATCACGCCGAGCCCGTCACACTCGCGCCGTTGGCGGCGGCCGCGGCGGCGGTTGCCTGCGCCGTGCCCGTCCTGGCGGGCTTTCTCCTGCCGACGTTTCACCTGGCACAGCTCGCCCTTACATCCGGCGTTGCGCTGGGCGACCGGCGCTTCGTGGGTGACGCCACCAACAGCCTCGTACTGGCGACGATCGCGGCCGCGATAATCGTGGCCCTTGCACTGTTCCTGAGTTACGCGGGCAGGCTCGTGCGCCGCCGCAGTCTCAGCCGCGTGATCGAGTTCGCCTCCCTGGGCTACGCCATTCCCGGCGCGGTGATCGCCGTCGGTGTCCTGCTTCCGCTGGCGTCAGCCGATCATGGCATCGACCGGCTGACCCAAAGCCTGTTCGGCCTGCCGAGCGGCCTGCTGCTGAGCGGCACCGCCTTCGCCCTGTTGGTTGCCTACGTCGTGCGCTTCCTGGCCGTCGGCATGGCCAATATCGCGCCGGGCCTCGCGGCCATCGATCCGGCGATGGATTCGAGCGCGCGCGTGCTGGGCGCCAGGCCGCTCCAAGTACTACGCTACATCCACCTGCCGATGCTGCGCGGCCCCGCCCTGACGGCGGGAGTGATCGCCTTCGTCGAGGTGCTGAAGGAGTTGCCGGCCACCCTGCTGATCCGGCCCTTCAACTTCGACACGCTGGCAGTCGGCGTCTATCGCTTCGCGTCCGACGAGCGCCTCGCCCAGGCGGCGGTCGGCGCCATCGTGATCGTCGCCGTCTCGCTGGTGCCGGTGATCCTGCTCAGCCGGGCGATCGCGGCCCCGCCGCCCCTCTCGGCCCGGCCTACTTCCAGCCCGCCCGGTCCATGATCTTGAGCGCCTCGGCATTGTTCTGCGCGTAGACACGGGCATTGAGCTGGTCTTCCTTGAAACTGCCGAGCGACTTCAACTGGGGTGACAGCTCGATTCCGGCCACGACGGGGAACTCCGAGTTGCCTTCGGCAAAGTACTTCTGCGCCTGCGGCGACACGAGATACTCCAGGAACTTCACCGCCGCTTCCTTGTTGGGCGCATATTTGGCCACGGCGCCACCGCTGATGTTGACATGGGTGCCGCGGTTCGACTGATTGGGAAACACCAAGCCAACCTTGGCCGCGACCGCACGATCTTCCGGTTTTTTCGAGCGCATGAGGTTGACGTAGTAGTAGGTGTTCGAGACGCAAATCTCCGCTTCACCGGCGGCGACACCCTTGATCTGGTCTGTGTCGCCGCCGCGCGGCGGGCGCGCCAGATTGGCCGCCACACCCTTGGCCCACGCTTCGGTCTTCTCCAGCCCCAGCGCCGCCAGGAGCGAGCCGACCAGGGACTGGTTGTAGATGTGTCCCGAGGAACGGACCAGCAGCTTGCCCTTCCATTTGGGGTCGGCAAGATCTTCGTAGTTCTGTGGCGCCGTTGATGCCGTGAGCTTTTCCTTGTTGAAAAGAACCACGCGGGCGCGCTTGGAGAAGCCGAACCAATTGTTGTCGGGATCGCGCAGATGCGCCGGGACCGCCTTGGCCAACACCGCCGACGACACCGGCTGCAACAGGCCCATCTGGCGTGCCCGCTCGATCCGACCGGCGTCGGTAGTGATCAGCACGTCGCACGGGCTTTTATCGCCTTCAGCCTTCAGGCGCTCGACGAGCGGGTCGGGCTCGGCATCGATGCGGTTGATCTTGATCCCGGTCAGATCGGCAAAATTGCCGTACAGCGCCTCGTCGGTGTTGTAGTGCCGTGCGGAATAGAGATTGAGCGTCGCGCCTTGCGCGTGCGAGCGCCGCGACATCAACATCAGACCCAGCCCGGTCGATAGTCCGGTAGCTATCAGGGTGCGTCGATTCACATCAATCTCCAAATGCGAGTGAGTGTCAGTAACTGTACTGTTAGCACTCAAATATAGCGACTGCAAATCGTTCGCACTTGTTTTACATCAAAAATCCGGGCTCTTTTGATGCGCAACCCTTTGCCTTGAAATAGCCATTTGGCTTAACATTTTAGATTAACAACCATTCGGACCACCGGGCAGGCATTTAGCCTGCCCGACAGATCGTTGCCCCGGGGGGAACGACGATGCTGCTAGCCAAAGTACTCGCCAGCGTCCTGGGCGAAGGCCAATTGACGATCATCGATGCCGCCGGCCGCTCGCACCACCTCGTGGGTGCCGCGCCGGGACCTGTTGTCATCCTGCGTATTCATACGTGGTGGACCGGCATCCGGCTGGCCCTTCGCCCGCGGCTTGCGTTCGGCGAATCCTACATGGACGGCAAACTCACCGTCGAACACGGCGACATCTACGACCTGCTCGATCTCCTCGGCCGCAATATTGCCGCGCTCGAGGCCACTCCCCTGGTCCGCTGGTCATTTGCTATCCAGAAGCTTCTCCGTGTGATGGAGCAATACAACCCCATTGGCCGGGCGCAGCGCAATGTGGCCCACCACTATGATCTCGACGACCAGCTCTACGACTTCTTCCTCGACCGCGACCGACAATACTCCTGCGCCTATTTCACGACGCCGGGCGAGAGCCTGGAGCAGGCCCAGATCGACAAGAAGCGCCATATCGCGGCCAAGCTGCTGTTGAAGCCGGGCCAGCGCGTGCTCGACATCGGCTCGGGCTGGGGCGGCATGGGGCTGTTCCTCACCCAGCAGTTCGGCGTCGATGTCACCGGCGTCACGCTCTCCAAGGAACAGCACACCGTTTCCAGCCGGCGTGCCCTCGAGGACGGCGTCGCCGACCGGGTACGGTTCAAGCTGCTCGACTACCGGCAGGAGCCCGGTCGCTACGACCGCATCGTCTCGGTCGGCATGTTCGAGCATGTCGGCGCCGCCCACTACGTCGAGTACTTCACCAAGGTGAAGGAACTGCTGGCCGACGACGGCGTGATGCTGCTGCATTCGATCGGCCGCATGGAGCCGCCGGGCGGCACGAATACCTGGCTGCGCAAATACATCTTCCCCGGCGGCTATACACCGGCCCTGTCCGAGGTCCTGGCGGCGATCGAAAAGGTCGGGCTGTGGGTAACCGACATCGAGGTGCTTCGCCTGCACTATGCAGAAACAATCCGCCTCTGGCGCCAGCGCTTCCAGGCCAACCGGGAAAAGGTGAAGCAAACGGCCGGTTACGACGAGCGCTTCTGTCGCATGTGGGAGTTCTATCTCGCCGGCTGCGAGGTCTCTTTCCGCTACATGAACCAGATGGTCTTCCAGATACAGATCGCGAAGCGCCAGGACGCCGTGCCGCTGACCCGTGATTACATGGCGAGCGTCGAGCGCGGCGAGGGCACTGCACCGTCGATGGCGGCCGAGTGACGGCGAGGTTGTCCCCGCTTTGCATCCATTTGGCGGCATTCTTGATCGGGCCGGCGGCTTTTGAGATGGTGGTGGTACCCTCATCTCCATAAAAGGGCTCTGACATGGAGCCACAAAAAGACTCGTCCAACGTCACCCGGCTGCCCGGCGCCGAAGATACCCGTCTGCGCGAGCCACCGCACAACTTCGAGGCAGAGCAGGCGCTTCTGGGCGCCATCCTCGTCAACAATGCCGCCTATCAACGGGTGGCGGAATTTCTGCGCCCCGAGCACTTCGCCGACCCGTTGCACGGCAAGCTCTTCGATTCACTGTCCCGGCTGATCGAGCGCGGCCAGGTAATAAGTGCCGTCACCCTCAAGACTTACGTCGAACAGGACGAGGCGATGAAGTCGGCCGGCGGCGCGGCACCCTATCTTGCCCGCCTTGCCGCGGCTTCAGTGCACGTCATCGACGCCGCTGCCTTTGGGCGCACCGTGCACGATCTCTATCTGCGCCGGCAACTCGTCGACCTCGGCGAGGAGGTCGTCAACGGCGCGTTCGGAGGCGACGTCGATGAGACGGCGTTGCATCAGATCGAGAACGCGGAAAAGAAGCTCTTCGAACTCGCAACGACCGGCCAGACAGAAGGCGGCTTCAAGCCGTTCCGCGCCGCCCTCACCGAAGCGACCATAGCCGCCGAGGCAGCCTATCACCGGGTCGGTCAGCTCACCGGCGTGGCCTCGGGTCTGTTCCAGCTCGACCAGCTCCTGGGGGGCCTCCACCGGTCGGATCTCATCATCCTCGCGGGCCGCCCTTCCATGGGGAAGACGGCCTTGGCAACGAACATCGCGTTCAATGCCGCAAGGGCCTATCGCGAGGAGCACGGCGATGACGGCAAACCCAAGGCCGTCGACGGCGCGGTGGTCGGGTTCTTCTCCCTCGAAATGTCATCGGAGCAGCTCGCCACCCGAATGCTTGCCGAGCAGGCGGAGGTGCCGTCCGAAAAGATCCGCAAGGGAGAACTGATCAGCGGAGACTTCGACAAAGTACTGTCGGTCAGCCAGACGCTCGAGCATCTGAATTTCTTCATCGACGACACGCCCGCGCTCTCCATCGCAGCGCTACGAACACGGGCGCGCCGGTTGAAGCGCACCCATGGACTCGGGCTGCTGGTGGTCGACTATCTCCAGCTCCTCAATCCTTCCGGCAGGTCGCGCCAGGAGAACCGCGTGCAGGAAGTCTCCGAAATCACGCGCGGCCTGAAGACATTGGCCAAGGAACTCGACGTGCCGGTGCTGGCACTGTCGCAATTGAGTCGTGCGGTCGAGCAGCGTGAGGACAAGCGGCCACAACTCGCCGATCTGCGCGAGTCGGGGTCGATCGAGCAGGATGCCGACGTCGTCATGTTCGTCTATCGCGAGGAGTATTATCTCACGCGCTCCGAGCCGACCCGTCGGGCCGAGGAGAACGACCAGCGCTTCAACGAACGTCACGAGGCATGGCGCCAGCGTTGCGAGCAGACCTACGGCAAGGCCGAAGTGATCGTGGCCAAGCAACGACATGGCCCCACCGGCATCGTGCGCCTGGCCTTCGAGGGCCAGTTCACGAAGTTCGACAATCTGCCCGCCGACGAAGAACGGCCGGGCGGCCCGGCATTCTAGGCCATCCGGTGTTCTCTTCCGCCGATGACGCCTCGCGCCGGGCTGGCGCGGTCCTGACGGTCGACCTGGGCGCAATCGCCACCAATTGGCGCGGCCTGCGCGATGCCGGCCGCGCCGGCGGCCGTCCGATCGATTGCGCCGCCGTGCTCAAAGCGGACGCCTACGGGACCGGCCTCGCGGTCGTGGGACCGAGACTTGCGGCGGAGGGCTGCAGGCAGTTCTTCGTGGCACACATCGATGAAGGCATCGAGCTCCGGCGCGTGCTGCCCGGGCACCCGATCTACGTGCTGAACGGCCTGCTCGCCGGCACCGAGTCCGATTTCGTCGAACATGGTCTTACCCCCGTACTCAACCATCTCGGCCAGCTCAATGCGTGGCGCGCCGCCGCACAACGCTTCAATCGGGCGCTCGATGCCGTCATCCATCTCGATACCGGCATGAACCGCCTCGGCTTCGGGCCCGAAGACGCCCAGGCGCTGATCAACGAGCGCGGTCGCCTGCGCGGACTGCGGCTGGCTCTGTTCATGAGCCACCTCGTCGCGTCCGAGGAGCCGGCCAACCCGATCAACGGCGAGCAACTTTCCCGTTTCCGTTCGTTCGTGAAGGCTATGCCCGGCGCACCGGCCTCGCTGGCGAACTCCTCCGGCATTTTCCTCGGACCCGACTACCACTTCGACCTCATGCGGCCGGGCGCCGCCCTCTACGGCATCAATCCCCTGCCCGGCCAGGCCAATCCGATGTTGCCGACCGTGACCCTGCAGGCACGCATCCTGCAGGTCCGTCGCGTTGACGCTCTGCAGACCGTTGGATACGGTGGCGCTTGGCGGGCGGCGAGGCCTACGCGCGTCGCCACCATCGGCCTCGGGTACGCCGACGGCTACTTCCGCGCACTGGTCAACCGCAGCGTCGTGTACATCGCCCAACAGCCCGTGCCCGTGATCGGCCGCATCTCCATGGATCTTGTGACGATCGACGTGAGCGAGGTGGCGGAAGCCCATTCGCAGCCGGGGGATTTTGTCGAGGTGCTGGGCCCCAACCTGTCGCCCGACGATCTGGCCGAACGAGCGCGTACCAACGGATATGAGATCATGACGGCCCTCGGCCGGCGCTATCATCGCGTGTATGTCGAAAGCCGGGACGAAGCGGCGGGAGAAGAGGCGTGACCTTTCCGCTGTTGACCGTTCTTGGCCGCATGACGCTAGCCTTCCTGCAGGCCACTGGCTCTGTCACCTCGTTCGCCTTCCAGGCGATTCGGCTCGCGGTACAGCCGCCCTTCTACCGCCAGCAGTTGCTCCGCCAGATGCTGGAGATCGGCTACTACTCGCTGCCCGTGGTCGGACTGACGGCGATCTTCACCGGCATGGTGCTGGCGCTGCAGAGTTACACCGGCTTTGCCCGCTTCTCCGCCGAAAGTGCCATCCCGAACGTGGTGGTGGTGTCGCTCACGCGCGAACTGGGTCCGGTCCTGGCCGGCCTCATGGTCGCCGGCCGGGTGGGCGCCGCGATGGCGGCGGAGATCGGGACGATGCGCGTCACCGAACAGATCGACGCCCTGACCACCCTCTCCACCAATCCCTTCAAGTATCTGGTCGTGCCGCGCCTGATCGCCGGCATCGTCACCCTGCCGATCCTGGTGCTGATCGCCGACATCATCGGCGTGCTGGGCGGCTTCCTCGTCGGCGTCTACAAGCTCGACTTCAACGACACCGCCTACCTGCGCAATACCCTGGATTTTCTGGAATTCCAGGACGTGTTCTCGGGCCTCGTGAAGGCTGCGGTGTTCGGGTTCCTGATCACGCTGATGGGGTGCTACCACGGCTACACGTCGAAGGGTGGCGCTCAGGGCGTCGGCATGGCGACGACCAACGCCGTGGTCTCGGCATCGATCCTGATCCTCACCTTCAACTACTTCATCACCGAAGCGTTTTTCGCCCGATGAACGCCGCCCCCGCCCCCATGGCTCCCTCCAAGATCTTCCTTCGCGACGTTGCCAAGTCCTTTGGCTCGAAGAGCGTTCTGCAGGGAATCGATCTTGACGTGGCACCGGGCGAATCGATGGTCGTGATCGGCGGTTCGGGCAGCGGCAAATCGGTGTTGCTAAAATGCATTCTCGGACTGATGGCCCCCGACCGTGGCTCGATCTGCGTCGATGGCGAGGAGACCGTCGGCTTCAACGACCGCGATCGTGCGCGCGTAATGCGCAAGTTCGGCATGCTGTTCCAGGGCGGTGCCCTATTCGATTCGCTGCGCGTCTGGGAAAACGTCGCTTTCGGTCCGATCCAGAGCGACGGCATGAAGGCAGAACAGGCGCGCGAGGTCGCCGTCGCCAAACTGGGCGCCGTCGGTCTCGGGCCGGAAATCGGCGAACTGTTCCCGTCCGAGCTTTCGGGCGGTATGCAGAAACGCGTGGCCTTGGCCCGCGCCATCGCCCGCGAGCCGGAGATCATCTTCTTCGACGAGCCGACCACCGGTCTCGACCCCATCATGGCCGACGTCATCAACGATCTTATCGTCAAGTGCGTCAGCGACCTCGGCGCGACCGCCATTTCGATCACCCACGACATGGCGAGCGCGCGCAAGATCGGCCATCGCATCGGCATGCTCTACGAAGGAAAACTGATCTGGCAGGGGCCGGTCGCCGACATCGACCACTCCGGCAACGCCCATGTCGACCAGTTCATCCATGGCCGCGCCGAGGGACCGATCCGCATGCAAGTGAGGAGATTGTGAGCCTCTCGCCAACCCTCGGCATCGACCAGGCACGCCGCTGGTTCGCCGAGGGCCTGCGCGCGACGGCGCATGTCCACGGGGATCACGTGATCGATGCATTCGCATCCGTTCCCCGCGAGCCGTTCGCCGGCCCGGGTCCCTGGCGGTTCTACAACCTGTTCGAAGGCTACTGGTCGACGCCCGACGCGGATCCGCGCTGGCTCTACCACAACGTGCTGATCGCGCTCGATGAAAGTCGCGGCCTGAACATCGGCGAGCCGTTCCTGTGGGCGCATCACTTCGACCGCATCGGCGTTCGCGCTGGCGAACGCGTGCTGCAGATTGGGTCCGGTTCGGGCTACTACACCGCCATCCTCGCCGAGCTCACAGGCCCGACCGGCCGGGTCGACGCCATCGAGATCGACGGGCCGCTCGCGGCAACCGCCCAACGCAATTTGGAGGCATGGTCCACGGTTCACGTCCGCGAGGGCAACGGCACCTTGCCCGTCGAAGGACAATGGGACCTTATCGTGGCCTTTGCCGGCGCCACAACTCCGCAGGGCTGGTGGCTCGATGCCCTGGCGGACGGCGGACGGCTGCTGCTGCCGATGACGGCCGCCGTCCGGCGAGGCGGCTTCATGCTCCGCATCGATCGGCAAGGCAGGCAATTCGCGGCACGCTCGGCCGGCTGGGTGGCTTTCTATCCGTGCGCCGGCGGGCGGACGCCCGAAGACGAAGGGGCTCTCGGCCAGGCCCTCGACGACGTCGACGGGCAACGAGCTCTACGTTGCCTGCGCCGCGACCGGCATGAACGTGACGATACCTGCTGGCTGCACCGCGACAGCTGGTGCCTCAGCAAGCGCGTCCTGCTCTGATGGCCCGGTCGCTGAAGCGCTTCGTCTGCCAGTCATGCGGTGCCGTCACCACCAAATGGAATGGCCGCTGCGAGTCCTGCGGCGAATGGAACACCATCGTCGAGGAATCGGCACCCGCGCCGGGTCCTGCTGGTGGCGGCCTGGCGCGCGGCGGCAAGGGCCGTCTCCTCGAATTCGCCGGCCTCACCGGCACGACACCGCAACCGCCGCGCTACAAGAGCGGCATCGCCGAATTCGACCGCGTGTGCGGTGGTGGCCTCGTGGTGGGCTCGGCCTTGCTGATCGGCGGCGATCCCGGCATCGGCAAGTCGACGCTGCTGCTGCAGGTCGCGGCGGCGCTGGCGCGCCAGAACACTGCCTGCGCCTACATCTCGGGCGAGGAGGCGCTCGACCAGGTGCGCCTGCGGGCCGAGCGGCTGGGCCTGGGCGACGCGCCGGTGCAACTCACGGCCGCCACCTCGGTGCGCGACATCGTGGCGACGCTCGAGCGCACGGACGCGCCCAAGGTGGCGGTGATCGATTCGATCCAGACCATGTGGCTCGACACGGTCGACAGCACGCCGGGCACCGTAACGCAGGTCCGGGCCTCCTCGCAGGCGCTGGTTGAACTCGCCAAACGCCGCGGTATCGCCGTGCTGTTGGTCGGCCACGTCACCAAGGACGGCGCCATCGCCGGTCCCCGCGTGCTCGAGCACATGGTCGATACGGTCCTCTATTTCGAAGGCGAACGCGGCCACCAGTTCCGCATTCTGCGGACGGTCAAGAACCGCTTCGGCCCGACCGACGAGATCGGCGTGTTCGAGATGTCCGACCGCGGCCTCTCCGACGTCGCCAATCCGTCGGCCCTGTTCCTGGGCGAGCGACGCGGCAACGTCTCGGGAGCCTGCGTCTTCGCCGGCATCGAGGGCACCCGGCCGTTGCTCGTCGAGATCCAGGCACTGGTGTCCCCGTCCTCCTTCGGCACGCCGCGCCACGCCGTGGTCGGCTGGGACTCCAACCGGCTCGCCATGGTGCTGGCCGTGCTCGAGGCGCGCTGCGGCGTCGCCATCGGGGCCAACGACGTCTATCTCAATGTCGCAGGCGGCCTGAAGATCGGCGAACCGGCCGCCGACCTGGCCGTTGCCGCGGCGGTTGTCTCGTCGCTGGCCGACGAGCCGGTCCCGCCGGAAATGGTGGTCTTCGGCGAGATCGGCCTCGGTGGCGAGGTCCGCCCGGTCGGGCAGCGCGAGGCGCGCCTGCGCGAGGCGGCCAAGCTCGGCTTCCGCAGCGCTCTGGTGCCGCGCGGCCGGCACGGCACGGCGCCCGCACCACGCGCGCCCGAGGCCATCGCCATTGACGAAATCGAGCATCTGACCGACCTTGTGGCTCGCTTTCAATCGGCCGACCGGGGTCCCAAGCGTCCGCGGCGCGAGGGCACTTCGGACCGTCGGCGCGAATAGGTCACGGAGCGTACGGGGTCGATGGAACAGCTTGGAATCACCGTTTTCGACGTCGCCGTCATCGCCGTGGCCCTGTTTGGAGCAGCCATCGGCATGTCGAGCGGGTTTGCTCACGCCGTGCTGTTCATCGGGTCGTGGATCGGCGCCGGCTGGGTCGCCTGGCGGTACTCCAAGGTCGTACAGCCTGAGGTCGAGCAGCTCGTCGGCAGTACCGAGCTGGCCTATTTCATCTCCATGCTGGTGGTCTTCGTCGCCGCCCTGATCGTGTTGGTGATGCTCACGAACACCCTCTCGCGCTCGATCAAAGCGAGCCCGCTAGGCAAGCCCGACCGCATCCTGGGCGCAGGTTTCGGGGTCCTGTGCGCCTGGGTGGCGGTCGGCGTGGCCTTTCTGTTTTACGGCTATCTCGGGCCCCGTACGCTTCCGCCGGCCGTCGAGGGAGCCGCCACCTTCCCGGTGGTCAAGGAAATGGCCACTTTCGTCGAGCCCCACCTTCCCACGGGCTTCCGCAACCGGCTCCAGCGCCCGGGCATGGATGCCGGCGCCGGCTCGGTGGCGCCGCCGTCCCCGGCCACCGCTCCGGCCCCGGCCCCGGCTGAGACCACGGACGACACCAAACCGCCGCAGTGAGTTATCCTTGATGGCGCAAACGGCAGCGCCCAGATATAACCCCGCCGTGCCAGACACACCGAAGCGCCCCAACCACGACCTCGACAAGTTTCACGAGGAGTGTGCGTTGTTCGGCATCTACGGAACTTCCGACGCCGCCGCGCACGCCGCCCTCGGTCTCCATGCCCTGCAGCATCGCGGCCAGGAAGCGGCTGGCATCGTCACCTTCGACGGCCGCCATTTCCACGATCATCGCGCCCCCGGACTGGTCGGAGACATATTCGGCGAACAGCCGGTCATGGCCCGCCTGAAGGGCTATTCGGCAATCGGCCACACCCGCTATGCCACCACCGGCGGGGCCTCGGATCGCAACATTCAGCCGATCTTCGCCGACTTCGACTTCGGCGGCCTGGCCCTCGCCCACAACGGCAACCTGACCAACGCCTATCTGCTGCGCAAGGAACTGGTGCGTATGGGCTGCCTGTTCCAGTCGACGACTGACACCGAAGTCATCAACCACCTGATCGCCCGCTCGGATTATTCGACAGTGCAGGACCGACTGATCGACGCGCTCGGCCGGGTCAAGGGTGCCTACTCGCTACTGCTGCTGACCAACGAGGCGTTGATCGGCGTCCGCGACCCACTGGGCGTGCGCCCGCTGGTCCTGGGCAAACTCGAGGATTCATGGATCCTGACTTCGGAGACCTGCGCCCTCGATATCATCGGCGCACGCTTCGAGCGCGACGTCGATCCCGGCGAGATCGTCATCATCGACGGCCACGGTCCGCGTTCGATCAAGCCCTTCACCCGGCAGCCGCGGCGCTTTTGCGTCTTCGAGCACATCTACTTCGCCCGCCCCGACTCGCGCCTCGAGGGCGTCGGCGTCTACGAGGCCCGCAAACGCATCGGCCTGGAACTGGCCGTGGAAAACCCCGTGCCGGCCGATGTCGTCGTGCCGGTGCCCGACTCCGGCGTACCAGCAGCGATCGGCTATGCCCAGGGCTCCGGCCTGCCCTTCGAACTCGGCATCATCCGCAATCACTATGTCGGCCGCACCTTCATCGAGCCGGCCGACCACATCCGGCATCTCGGCGTGCGCCTCAAGCACAATGCCAATCGCGCGTTGATCGAGGGCAAGCGCGTGATCCTGGTCGATGATTCGATCGTGCGCGGCACCACATCGAAGAAGATCGTCGAAATGGTCAAACAGGCCGGCGCCCGCGAAGTGCACATGCGCATCGCCGCCCCGCCGACGACCCATTCGTGCTTTTACGGCATCGATACGCCCGAGCGCGACAAGCTGCTGGCCTCGCACTATGACGTCGCCGGCATGGCGAAATTCATCGGCGTCGATTCGCTCGCTTTCATATCGATCGACGGCCTCTACCGCGCCATGGGCATGCCCGGCGGCCGCGATCCCAGGCAGCCTGCCTTCTGCGACGCCTGCTTTACCGGCGACTATCCGATCTCGCTCGACGACCAGGTCGGCATCGAGGACCGCCAGCTCTCCTTCCTCGCCGAAACCGCCTGAGTCCGCGGTCATGACAGCCGCCCCTGCGGGCCGTCTCGCCGGCCGCCTTGCGCTGATCACCGGTGCCTCGCGTGGCCTGGGCGCCGCCGCCGCCCTGGCATTCGCCAGCGAAGGCGCGCACTGCGTGCTGGTCGCCCGGACCGTGGGCGGACTGGAGGCGATGGACGACAAGATCAAGGCGCTGGGCGGCTCGGCCACACTGGTGCCGCTCGACCTCACCGACAGCCCCGGCATCGACCGGCTGGGCGCGGCGCTCCATGAGCGATTCGGTCGGCTCGACGTGCTGCTGGGCAATGCCGGCGTGCTGGGGGCGCTGTCGCCGATCGGCCACATCGAGCCCAAACTCTTCGAACAGATCATGGCGGTGAACGTCACCGCCAACTGGCGGCTGATCCGTTCGCTCGATCCCCTGCTGCGCGCCTCGGACGCCGGGCGCGCAATCTTCGTGACGTCGGGCATCTCGCGCCGGGTCGTGCCCTACTGGAGCGCCTATGCTGCCAGCAAGGCGGCCCTCGACACGTTGGTGGGCGTATACGCCGCCGAAAGCGCCCACACCAAGGTGCGGGTCAATCTCTACAACCCCGGCCCGATGCCCACGGGCATGCGCAGCGAAGCTTTCCCGGGCGAGGATCAGGCGACGCTGCCGCCGCTCGAAGCCCATGCCGAGGGCCTGATTCGGCTGGCCCTGCCCTCCTGCACGATGAACGGCGAATGGGTCGCCGGCGACGAGGCGCTGCGACGCTGACATCGACTGTTTCGTGGCGCGCGGCGTTGTACCACGCCATGCCGGCATGCCTGCCCCGTCAGCGCTGCGGTTTGGCCCGTGACGCGAACGGGTTGCTGGGCTTGCGCATGGTGACGCGGATCGGCACGCCGGGCATGTCGAAATCGTCGCGCAGGCGATTGATCAGGAAGCGCAGGTAGTCGTCGCCCAGTTCGTCGGGCTGGCTCACGGACAGCATGAAGGTGGGCGGCCGGATCTTGGTCTGGGTGACGAAGCGCAGGCGGATGCGCCGGCCCTTGGCGAGCGGCGGCGGATGCAGCGTCTCCATCTCGCGCAGCCAGCGATTGAGGATCGGCGTCGACACCCGCTTGTTCCAGATGTCGTAGGTCTCGAACACCTTGGGCATCAGCCGCTCGACACCGCGCCCGGTCAGCGCCGAAAAGCCCACGATCGGCACGTCCTTCACCTGGGCGAACGAAGCCTCGAGGCGGTCGCGCAGCTTCTTCCACGCCTTGGTCGACTGGGCACGATCGTCGGCCAGCAGGTCGGTCTTGTTGACGGCGATGACCAGTGCGCGGCCTTCGTCGATCACCCGGCCGGCGACGGCAAGGTCCTGCTTCTCCAGCATGTCGGCAGCGTCGAGAACCACGACCACGACGTCGGCCAGACGGATGGCGTCCAGCGTGTCGGCGACGGAGGCCGCCTCAAGCCGAGCGTCGATGCGGCTGCGGCGGCGCATGCCGGCGGTGTCTACCAGGCGGACCGGCCGGCCGCGCCACTGCCATTCGACACGGATCGAATCGCGGGTGATACCGGCCTCCGGGCCGGTGAGTACGCGCTCCTCGCCGACCAGACGGTTGAGCAGCGTCGACTTTCCGACGTTGGGCCGACCGACGATGGTCAGCAGCATCGGCCGCTTGGCGACCTCGGCGTCGGCCGCGCCACTCCCCTCTTCGTCCTCGTCCGGCATCGGCGCGACATACCGGGCCAGCGCCTCGTGAAGATCGCTCAGCCCCTCGCCGTGCTCGGCCGAGACCGGGATCGGCTCGCCCAGCCCCAGCCCGTGAGCCTCGGCGAGGCCGTTCTGCCCGGCGCGGCCTTCGCACTTGTTGGCGACCAGGATCACCTTGGCCGCGCGCTTGCGCAGCCAGTTGGCGAAGCTCTCGTCGAGCGGCAGGACACCGGCGCGGGCGTCGATCAGGAACAGGACCACATCGGAGGCCTCGACGGCGCGTTCGGTGAAGCGCCGCATGCGCGCTTCCAGCACCTCGCCGCCTGCAGTTTCCCAGCCGGCGGTGTCGAGCAGTGTGAAGGCGAGGTCGCCAAGTTGCGCCGGCGCCTCTCGAATGTCCCGGGTAACGCCGGGCGTGTCGTCGACGAGCGCGTGCCGCCGGCCGACCAGGCGGTTGAACAGGGTCGACTTGCCAACGTTGGGCCGGCCGACGATCGCGACCCGCGGCAGGCGCCTGTCTTCAGCGGAGGGCAATGAGCCGGCCTGAGTCGGTCAAGACGTAGATGGTGCGGTTGGCGACGATCGGCGCGAGCCGGACCGGATCCCGCACATCGAGCTTGCCCAGGATTTCACCGGTGTAGGGCGAGAGCGCGAGCAGCTCGCCCAGCGTGCCGGCGACGAGCAGCCGGTCGCCGGCCAGCACCGGCCCCCCCCACAGCACCGGATTGCGGCGCTTCTCGTCCTTGTACTGTGTGAGCGGCGTCACCCATTTGATCTTCCCGTTGTCGCGACCGATGGCGGCGACATCGGCACCGGCGGTGACGACAAACAGAAAGCGGCCAGCCGGCCACGGCGTCTGGCTGCCACCGATTCCGCGCTCCCAGACGCGCTGGCCGCTGCGCAGGTCGATAGCGGCGAGCTGACCGGCCGAGCCCATGGCCAGCACGACGCCGCGGTCGATCACCGGGCGACCGCGGATGTCGGCCAGATTGCCGAACGCCCGCGACTCGCCGCGCGCGCCGATCAGCGATTCGTTCCAGACCGGCCGGCCGTTGTCGAGGCGCAGGCCGACCAGTTCGCCGGAGCTGAACGGCGCCACGATGTATTCACCGGAACCCGCCGGGCTGTTGCCGCCGACATAGCCGGCGACTTCCTGCAGGGCGGTGTATTGCCAGAGATCCGACCCGTCGACGGCCGCCATGGCCTGTATCTTGTTGTCGATGCTGATGGCGAAGACCCGGTCGCCGAACACCAGCGGCGCACCGCGCACCGGCGCGCTCACCGACGAGTTCCAGATCTCCTTGCCGTCGGCGGGATCGAGCGAAAAGACATTGGCAAACCCTGTCGTCACGAACAGCCGCCCGCCATAGTAGGCGAGGCCGCCGCCGAACTCGTCGGCATCGCGCGCCTTTTCCGGCGCCAGGGTCACCCGCCAGATCAGCTTTCCGGTATCGGCGTCGAACGCCGATACGGTGCTCTGGGCATCCTTGGCGAATACCTTGCCGTCGGCCATGATCGGCGGGGTCGTGAGAATGCGCGAGGACGACGAGCCGGAGCCCACGTCGGCGGTCCAGATGATCTTCGGCGAGTCGCTGACCGCAAGATGCTGCATGGCGTAGTTGGCGAAACCGCCGGATTGCGGCCATGAGTCGTTGACCACCGGAGCCGGGAGCACGATCTGAACGCCCGCCATGTCCTTGTCGGCCTCGAGCTCGCTGCGGGTACCGAAGACCGCTACGCGCGTGCCCGGCAGCGGGACCTTGGAGCTGCCGAAGATGCTGTCGGCGAGCCCGGACATCGAATCGCATCCAGTCAACGAGACGGCGAGGACGCCGCCGGCAAGAATGATCCGGAAACGGCTTACGCGCGATACGCTCGGCATGCTTCTACTTCGCCTCCGCGGCGGCGTAGAGATTGAGCATCGCCGACGCCCGCTGCGCTGCGCCCTGGGGCGTGCCGGAATCCTTGGCGATTTCGCCCCAGAGTTCGCGCGCCAGCTTGGCATCGCCTTTCCGCGCAGCCGCGAGCGCCTGGAGTTCGCGCACGCTGATCCGGAACGGACGGTCGGGCCCGGCCAGCGACTCCAGCTTGGCGACCATCTCGTCGGCCTTGGGCGAGTCGACGCTCTTGAGGGCCGCGATTACCGTGGCGAGATCGGCGAGTTCGGGGGCCGACAGCTTGGGCGCGACGGCCGTCAGGGCAGCGACCTGCTCATCCAGGGTATCGCGCAATTGCGCGGCAATCAGTGCGGCCAGCGAACGATAGGGCTCGCGCGCATCGGCTGCCTGCTTCTCGAGCTCGGCGCGTGCCGCAGCCGTGTCCGGTCCGATCTTGGCCAGGGCCGCCGAATAGGCAGCACTGGCGGCTGCACGCTGGCCGGCATCGTACTGGCGCCAGCCGACCATGCCGGCCACCACGACCACCACGGCGACAGCGCCGGCAACGACCCAGGTCCCGTAGTGGTCCCACCATTCCTTGAGTTCATCCTTGCGAACGGCCTCATCAACTTCCTGAAAGGCGGCGGAGTCGGACACGCGGGGCTCCCGGATTATCGCGAAATATCAACAGCTTCAGCGGCGGTTCATAGCCCCCTACCCTGGTTTTGGCAAACCTCGGCAAGGCTTGTTTCGAGTGCTTTACCGGCCCCGGCGCATCTGTAACAATTCAGCCCAACGACATGGTTCGAGTCGCGATCGCATGAGCAATCTCTACCGTTTGGCCGACCAACGGGCCCGGCGTCGGATTGTCTCATTCGATCGGCGGGAACTGTCCCGCCTGCTCGGCCTCTACAGCATGCGGGTCGCATCGGGGGAATGGCGGGACTATGCCATCGACTTCCGGCCCGGCATGGCGATCTTCTCGATCTTCCGCCACACCTCGGAGCAACCCCTGTTCGCCATCGCCAAGGTGCCCAATGGGCCCCAGGGCGGCGGTTACATGGTCTACAACGGCCCGCGCAAGCTCGCCCACGGCGATTCTCTGGAAGACGTGCTCGGCATTTTTGACCGCAAGCTCCGGCTGCTGCTCGGTTAGCCGAAGCCCCCAGGCGGCCTTTACTTGCCTTTTTCCGGCGTCGTCGCCGCGCCGATGCCCGCACCCACAGCAGCGCCCACGAGGGCCGGGGCGACGAGAGGCCAGCCGGCGATCGCGCCGACCGCGAGCCCCGTGCCGGCGCCGATGCCGCCGCCGGTAACCGCACGCTCGCCCCATGTGTCGCCGCAAGCGGACACCGACAGAGCCAGGGGAACCAGGAGAATGGAAGCGATCTTGATATTCATGATGCGAACCTCAGAGGGGAAAAGCCGATCCGAAATATTTTTTGTCCGCCCAAATGCGTGAGCGTTCGACGACATTCTCCCGGAATTGCGAAAGAACGTCAATAAAACGCCCTAACGCATTGTTATGAAAATATAATATTGTGTCATAAATTGGGAAAATATGCTCGCCGGCCGACAGTCAGCCGAGCGCTTCGGCGTAGGTTTCGGGCTTGAATCCCACGATCCGCCGGCCCCTCACGTCCAGGATCGGGCGCTTGATCATCGAGGGCTGGGCCAGCATCAGCGCGATCGCCCCGGCCTCGGTCAGACCCGATTTGGCGGCTTCCGGCAGCTTGCGGAAGGTCGTGCCGGCGCGATTGAGCAACACTTCCCAGCCCTTTTCCTTCGCCCACGCCTGAAGAACGGCTCGGTCGATACCTTCCGCCTTGTAGTCGTGAAAAACGTAAGCGACGCCGTGCCCGTCGAGCCAGGCACGCGCCTTCTTCATCGTATCGCAGTTCTTGATGCCGTAGATCGTCACGGGCTTGGTCATATCGGCGTCACCGTCTCGCTGTCGCGCAGAGCCTGATCCTCGACCTGGATGGTCGTGTGCGTGAGACCAAAGCCCGATTTCATCGCCTCGCGGGCACGCTCCAGCGTGGCACGCGCCCGGGTCATGTCGGCCACCACGAGATGGCAGCTCATCGAGTCGAGGCCGGAAGTGATGGTCCAGACGTGGAGATCATGGACGGCGGTCACACCATCGATCTCGAGCAACTTCTTCTCCAGCAATACGAGGTCGACTTCGGGCGGCGTACCCTCCATCAGGATGTGAACGACCTGCTTCAGCAGTATCCAGGTCCGCGGCACGATGAAGAGGCCAATGCCGGCACCCACCAGCGGATCGGCCAGGGTCCAGCCGGTGAACATCACGACCAGCGCGGCGGCGATCACGCCGAGCGAACCCAGCATGTCACTCAGCGCCTCGAAATAGGCGCCCTTCACGTTCAGGCTCTCTGACGATCCCGCCATCAGAAGCTTCATGCTGATCAGGTTGACGACCAGGCCAGCCACCGCCACCGCCAGCATCGGGCCGCTCAGGATCTCGGGCGGGTTCCGGAAGCGATCGTAGGCCTCGTACAGGATATAGACTGTAAGCAGCAGCAGGACAGTCGCGTTGACCAGCGCCGACAGGACTTCCATGCGGACATAGCCGTAGGTCTTGTCGGGGGTCGCCGGGCGCTCGGCGAAACGGATGGCAAGCAGCGCAAGAGCCAAGCCACCCACATCAGTCAGCATATGGGCCGCATCGGCCAGCAGCGCCAGGCTGCCCGTCAGCAGGCCGCCCGCGACCTCGACGCCCACAAACGACGCTGTGAGCACCAGCGCCCACCGCAGCATCACCTTGTGCCGTCCCGCCGCGGTCGCGCCCGATGACGACCCATGCGAATGCGAGTGTCCAACGCCCATGCGCGTGACCTTAACGGCTCGGGAGTCATCGTCATATGCTTCTTCGTAAAATTAATACTTAGTCATTACGTGGTGGAACGCCTGTGCAAGAGGCCAGGCTCCGTCAGCGAACTGGCGGAACCGTTCGACATGGCCCTGCCCTCGTTCGTCGCACACCTGAAGGTCCTCGAAGAGTGCGGGCTGGTACGCTCCACGAAGGTGGGTCGCGTGCGAACTTATCGCCTGATGCCCAGGCGCCTGAGGCTGGCGGAAGACTGGCTGGCCCAGCAACGCGCGCTCTGGGAACGGCGCCTGGATCAACTCGACTCCTACCTCCTCGATCTCAAAGGAAGACACTCATGACTTTCTTCAAACCCGATCCGACTCTCGACCTCGTCCTCGAGCGTGTCGTCGACGTGCCGCCGGAGCTGGTCTGGATAGCCTGGACGAAGCCCGAACACCTCAGCAAATGGTTCACGCCGGCGCCTTGGACCGTCTCGGACTGCGAGATCGACCTGCGCCCCGGCGGCGTCTTCCGCACGACCATGCGCTCGCCCGAGGGCCAGGAGTTCCCCAACGTCGGCTGCTACCTCGAAGTGGTGCCCAACAAGCGGCTGGTCTTTACCGACGCGCTGCTGCCCGGCTACCGGCCGGCACAGAACCCGTTCATGACCGCGATCATCGCCATGGAGCCGCACGGCACCGGAACCCGCTATACCGCCACGGCCCTTCATCACGACGAAACCGCCCGCAAGACGCACGAGGAGATGGGCTTCCATCACGGCTGGGGCACGGCGCTCGACCAGCTCGTGGCATACGCCAAGAAGATCTGAGCCCGGGCCCCGCTCGTCCGCATCCGGCTGCCGCCGGCACCGGTCTAAGACGCCGGCTCTCCGCACGCCCCAGCTCTCCGCACGCCGAAGAGCCGTTGTCCTGATCGCGTGTCACAACCCAATGTGTCACACCAAGTTGTGACAAATGTTGTGACACGCACCGGCCCGGAGTCCGGGCCGAGCCCGGAATCACGGGCTTTTTACGACGTCGTTTCTTCTTCAGATGTCACCAGCCCAGCGCGCCCTGTGACAGGCAGCGCCATGCGTCCGTTCCGACTCTTATCGGTGCTCGGTGGGGACGGGCTGAAAACGGACTCGTTACGGCCTGGCGTGACGTACCATCCGTGTGAACTACACCCTCGCCCTCGAGCGTCTGCCCGCGGCGTGCGCGGGAGGGTCATGTCCGAAGAGTAATGACTGGGGCGGTCCAACTACCAGTCTATCGCAATTCATAGCACAAATCTGCTGAACCTGCTCATCACATCCCCGTGAACGGATGCTGGCAGTGCATGCACTTCAGCCGGTCACCTGGGGTAGAGATAATCCTCGGGCAGACCGAGGCGGCGGCAGGCCTGCACCGCCGGGCTCGAGCGCAGCAGGACCCTGTCCGACAGCGCCCCGGCCCGGCGCACCAGCGCCGCCTGCCAGGCCGGGAGGCCATGGTCGGCACCGAGGCCCAGCCGTTCGCGCACCCAGCCCGGCACCATCTCGACGGCGGCCCGCACCAGCAGGCGCTGGAAGGGGCGCAGCAGCGGCGGGAAGACCGGCGCTCGGCGAATGATGTCGAGGAATTCGAAGACGATGGCCGAGGCTTCGAGTCGCGAGCGCTTGGACTCGAACAGCGCCTGCAGCTCGGCCGCACTGTCGGGCGCATCGAGCGCGCCGTAGAGACGCGCGGCCGGCGCGCCCTCGGCATAGAACCGGTCGAACTCGTCGCGGCCGAGCGGCCGGACATAGCGGTGATAGGCTTCGACGAAGCCGAAGCCCGCGGTCGCCTGCACCCAGGTGAGCAAGGCCACATCGTTCGCGCGATACCTCTCGCCCGCCGGAGTCTGGCCCGCGACTCGTTCATGCATGCGCACGACGCCCGCGATCATCGCCTCGGCCTGGCTCCTCGCGCCATAGACCGTGACCATGGCGGCGAGGCCGGTGCGCTGCAGGCGGCGCCTGGGATCGGTGCGGAACGAGGAATGCTCCCACACGCCGGTGCGCACGGCGGGCTCGGCCAGTTCGAGGATCACCGCCGCCACGCCGCCCACGAACAGCGACACCGGGTTCTTGAAGACGCGCCACGACACCGACGACGCCGGCACCAGCGCTGCCTCGCCGGCCGGCTGCGTGAAGTCGACGGCGGGTCCGCCGCTTGCGGGCTGGATCAGCGCACGGGCGGCGGTGTCGAGCCAGGGAACGACCCAAGGAAAGGCAAGTGCGGCCACTCAAGGCATATGGGGAGCGCCCTCGCTTTCCACCAACGCCGAATCAGCATCGCCTCTTCTCCTCCCCCGTCTCACGGGGGTTCACAGTCGATACCTATGACCCCCTTCGCCCCCTGCAGGGGCACTTCCCCCGCTTCGCGGGGGCAGAAGGAGAGCTTCATTCTCCTCCCCCGTCCCGGGGGAGGTGGCCGTAGGCCGGAGGGGGCGTTCACAGGTGATGCTTCTGACCCCCTTCGCCCCCTACGGGGGCACTTCCCCCGCTTCGCGGGGGCAGAGAAGAGCGTTCATACGAATGACCTCTATAGTTGTACTCTTTCAACATTTTCTCCCCATCTCGCCCCCATGGACTCTTTCGTCCGCGACCTGCGTCGCAATCCCACGGACGCCGAACGGCACCTCTGGTACCGCCTGAGGCTTCACCAGCTCGGCGGTTTCAAGTTCCGGCGACAGCGACCGATCGGGCCTTACATCTGCGATTTCGTTTGCGTGGGAGCCTTGCTCGTCGTCGAACTCGATGGCAGCCAGCATGTGACGCAGGCGGCTTACGACAAGGAGCGCGACGCGTTCCTGCGCAGGCGCGGATACCGCGTGTTGCGGTTCTGGAACCAGGATGTGCTCAGCCGGACCGAGGCGGTGATGGAGACGATTTTCGAGGCGTTGCACAGGGCGGAGATGGATGGGCGGTTCGACTGAGCGATGACCCCCTCCGGCCCTTCGGGCCACCTCCCCCGAGACGGGGGAGGAGATCGGAGT
>Ga0082335_1001198_pt1 | contig 57677 bp, 42 predicted proteins | sample Subgrocontami58m_FD_72375 | JGI IMG/M metagenome (GOLD analysis project Ga0082335, IMG submission 72375) | Subsurface groundwater microbial communities from S. Glens Falls, New York, USA - GMW37 contaminated, 5.8 m (SPADES assembly) (version 2) ... | reverse complement strand
CGAAGTCAGACGGTGAGGCGACACGAGGCTCCAGCGTATTGTTGGGCGGCGCGCTTTTTTGCGCCGCCCAACAATACGCTGGCGAAGCAGCTCGCCGTTGAGCGGCGCGTATACGCGCCGCTCAACATATATTAGGCGGAAAAAAACTATTGCAATAAAATAATTCTGTATAGTGCAATCGTTCTACTAGCAGCTTAACGATCTGAAAGAATGAGGAAAAGATCCATGACCTTCCCCCAAAACGAAGAGCGGCAAAAATTCTGGGAGGCCTTCCGGGCCTGCGCGGAAGAGAACAGGGTACGTCCAGATCGTTCGTCGTTTTATGTGAAATGGGCGCAGGCCTTTGTTAGTCTCACCCACGTATTAAACGAGCCGGGCCTGTCGGTCAAAAGTCCAGCAGATCTTTAGTTGACCAGAAGAAAACGATACGAGACTATAGCTTGTGATATTTTTATGTCAACGGTTTTTTGACCTTGCATAGCCGGCCCGGCCTTTAAATTGGAAGAGAGCTCTTTAAGTCACGCGATATCTTAGGTTGGGTCGTGGCCGCCCTCTTTCAGCAGTTCCTTCAACGCCCGGTAGTCTGTCTTGCCGGTGCCCAGGGTGGGAATGGCGTCCAATTTCACGACGGCGCGGATATTGTGGAGGGGCGAAAGCCCCCCGGCACGGATTTGCCGGTTTACCTGCTCCCGATCGAGTTCCAGCAGGGTAAACAGCACCAATTCCGGATTCGTTTCCGCCGCAGTGCTTTCAACCGCGATCACCGGACCTTCATCATCGGCAGCGGCATAATGTCCGGCCAATACCTCTTCGATGGCGGGCAGGGAGATCATCTCGCCGCCGATCTTGACGAAGCGCTTCAGCCGTCCGGCGAAGGTGAGCACCCCCTCCCGGTCCTCGGAAACCAGGTCGCCGGTGCGATACCAGGTCTGCCCGGCAAATTCCACGAAGGGCGAAGGACCGTCATACTTGAGATAGCCGCTGAAGATGCTGGGGCCGCGCACCAGGAGCATCCCCGCCTCCCCCGCACCGACCCGCCGGCCGGTGTCCACATTTACAATGGCATATTGAATGCCGGGCAGCACCTTGCCGATCGTTTGGGGCCGCGGCGCCCTTTCGTCATTGAGCGACACGGCGGGCGAACATTCGGTAATTCCGTATCCTTCCAAGAGGGTCAGGTGCGGCAGGCTCTGCGCCACCGTTTCAGAAAGCCGGGCCGGACATTTTTCCGCGCCGGTGATGACCGCCCGCAGGGTTTTTAGTTGCCCGTCCCCGGCGCCGCGCAGGATGCCGTTTAAGAAGGTGGGCGTGCTCACGAGCAGGCCCGCTTCATAGGCTTCGATCATGCTCGCCAGGGTGGCGCCTTCCGTGGGATTGGGATGATAGACCGTCCGCAGGCCGGTGCAAAGCGGAAAGCAGATGGTCACGGTGATCCCAAAGGAATGAAATGGCGGCAGCATCCCCACGAGGCGGTCCCGGGAAGTGCAGGAGAAAGCCGCCATGAAGCCGCGGATATTCGTAAGCAGATTGACATGGGTAAGGGGAACTGCCTTGGGCAGGTTTTCCGAACCGCTGGTAAAGAGCACGACCGCCGTTTCGGCGCCCTTTACCCCTGCGAGCGACCGCCAGCTCAACCGGCTCAGCAGCGCAGCCTTAATTTTTTGTCGCCCCGTAATGCCTTGGCCCAGCTCCTCCAACATGAGGAAGCGGTCGCTCATCTCCGCGAGATCACACCCCTGCGCCTCGATCTTCTGCACCAGCGCCCCGGCGGTAAGCACCTTCCTGACACCAAGCAGCTCCAGGGAGTGGACCATATTGCGGGTCCCGACGGTCCAGTTCACCATCACGGGGACCTTGCCGGCAAAGAGCGTGGCCAGATAGATAACGGCGGCCCCAGCGGAGGCGGGCAGCATGATGCCGATATATTCGCCCTCGAGCTTTTCGATGATCGGCTTCAGCACCATGACGGCGGTGACGATGTCGCGATAGGTCCTGGTCCCGCCCGTCTGGTCGGCCAGGACGACCCGGCCGGGCTGACGGCGCGCCTGCACCAGGAAGGCCTTCAGGATGCTTTCTCCCTCGGGCGGGTAAAGCGCGGCAGCCGGAGCGTCGTCCCTGAACCAGGCGGGCGGGACCGGTTTCAGTTCCGTCGGGCCGGAGGCGGCGATGTTGCCGCAGGCGGCAAGCAGCGCATCGCCCACCGTCTCCAGGACATCGTTGCCGATGGCATGGCCGAATTCGCTCTCCAGCCAGAGGGAAAGTTCCACGCGGGTCAGGCTGTCGAGACCGAGATCTGCGCCTAATTTTTCCCCGGACGACAACTGGCTTCTGCCGGTCAGCTCCCGCAGGTGTGCCAGCACAATGTCGCGCGTGGCCGGCGGTACGGCATCGATCTCTCCTTCCCGGGACGGCCTGGCCGGTTCGGGCATCGTGCGGGCTCCTCCCCTTTCCCATAAAAAGTAAGGGACGTAAGTATTGGGAGGGGCATCCTCGTTATAAAACTCCTCCAGAAAGCGGTTCAAGGCGGCGCGTCCTCCGCGGCGCGGCAGAGCGAAGGGTTCAGCCATTTCAATGGACACTTGCCGGCGGGGACTGAAAAAGATGCCGTTGGCCATAAAGATCGGAAAAGCCTTTTTCAGGATCTGCCTCAAATCCGGCGCTCTTCCGGAGGCATACCCGAAAGAGCTGCCCCACAAACCCCGCGTGCGGATCAGCACGACGCGCATGTCGGGAAGCTCCTTCAGGATGGATTCAACAGCGCTATTCGCCCCCAGGTTTTCCAGCCGGCTGCGGCAGAGATGGCCCGCGGGGTAGAGGAGGAGATTTTCACCCCCCTTGAGGATAGCTATGCTGTCACGGAGAACCCTTTCCACTTCAGCGCGGCTCGCATCTCCATGTTTGGCCGGATCGGGCAGGGTACGGACGCCGATGACCCGGGCAACCCAGCGCACAAAAAAACGGTCGACCTGGTCCTTGTCGGCCAGGACGCGGGGGGCAAACTGTTGATACAGTTCACTGATGATAATGGGCGGATCAACTAGAGCGGGATGGTTGGGAAGAAAAAGGATACCCCGTTTGCCGCGGCGGGCCACTTCGTCGAGGCCCGACACCCGGATACGGTACCGCAGCCGCATAAGGGCACGCACCAGGATACGGAGGAAGACAGCCATTTAAAAATCTCCTTTTCGGACGTACATGGCATGGAACCAGATACTTGCCGCAAGGGAAAACGCGCCTACCACCCCGAAACTTATGGTAGGGAGAAGCAGGGCGTTAAAGATATTTGAAATCAATCCGGAGAGCAGAACGCCCGTGAAAACGACGAAGTTGTTCACCGCCAGGACGGCCCCCTTTTCCTCGGGCGCCGGCCGGATCTGGATGAAACTTTCTACGGGGATGAGAAAAAAACCTCCGGCCATTCCCATGGCGGCCACCAGGGTGAAAAGCGCGGGCAGTTGCAAAAAAGGCGGCAAATAAGGTACGCCCGCCACAGCCATCATAAAGAGGGAAAAAATGATAGCAGCGGGACCCAGCGTACGATGCCAGCGCCGCCCTTTCGCAACAAAACTGCTCAGGAGGCCGCCCAAACCGATTCCCACCATCTGCACGACGATGAGACAACTGGTGAGAGTTTTGCTCATGCCGAATTGCTGGATACCCAGGGGATTGATCAGCAGGATCTGCAGGGAGCCCATAAACCAGATGAACACAGAGGCCCCGATGGTAATTGCCAGCGGGGGATCGTGGCGGAGCCCCCGGAGCTTTCCGATAGTCGCAATCGGCCCGCTCCAGGGAAAGCTTACGGTCGGATCGGCAGCCGGACGGCGGGGAACGCCGATGCTGATGATAAGTCCCAAAAATGACACCCCGATCACACCCATAGCCACGGCCAGCCGCCCCTTCGGAAACCCGTAAAAGCCGCGGCCGCTTAGGTCCAGGGCCAGGCCTCCCAGAGCAATGCCCCCGAGAATGGCAAAGGTTACGGCCAGCCGCAGGATGGCATTGGCCCGCGTCACGTAACTTGACGGGTAGAGCTCCGGGATGGAGCCGTTCAGGGCCGGGCTGAAAAAGGTGGCCTGAGTTCCCATAATAGCCAGCATGGAGAAAATCAGCATCCAGTGCCCGGTACAAATGCCAACTGCTCCGAAGAGCATGGCGATCAGTTCACACCATTTCGCGCCAATGACCACCCGCCGCTTGGAGAAGCGGTCGGCCAGCCAGCCGGCCGGGGCTGCCAGGAGGACAAAGGGGAGAGTAAAAATTGCCAGTGCGTAACCCTGCATTTCGGGGTGACCGGCGCTCACTGCCAGGAGGAGGGCCGCCTGTTTGTAGAAATTATCATTGAAAACACCAAGAGAAAAAGCCGTAGCCATACAAATGAATTGGGCACGCGCCTCCCTTATCACCTCTTTTTCGCCCGCATCGATCATTCTTGCTTCTTCCTTCAATACAAAATCCACCCCTATGCACGAGGCGCGGAAAACCGTCCGGGCGGCAGTATATGAAAAGGCCAAGGGCATGGCAAGGAAAAAGGAAATTTGGAATATTCCAGCCTGACATTAACAGACACTAACGGTAATAAAATACCTTCTTGTCATATTTTGTAAAATATAGTAATAACCCCGGCAAATTTAGTCCAGGTGATGAAATGGATTTAAAGATTAGGGATATTATTAGTCTTTTACAGGTATCCGAAAAAACGGTTTACCGCTGGATCAAGGAAAAAAAGATCCCCTGTTACCGGATTAACCATCAATATCGCTTCAGCCGTTCCGAGATCAATGAGTGGATCCTCGACAGCAGAATCGAGTTGTCCTCAAAGCTTCTGAACCTGAGCATTGCCAACCGTCCGACCAATTTCACAAAACTGATCAGCAGCGGCGGCATCCATTATGACATACCCGGGGCTACGGTCCCGGAGGTTCTGCACAATGCCATTGCAGCCCTGCGCGGACCTGCCAACATTTCCAGGGAGGAAATCTTTGCCGCCCTGCTTAACAGAGAAGCATTGATGTCAACGGCCATCGGCCGGGGAATCGCGATCCCCCACCCCCGCAATCCCATTATCACCGATATCGAGGATGCCAGCGTTTCCCTTTGTTTCTTAAAGGAACCGTTGGATTTCGGGGCATTGGACGGCCTGCCGGTGCACACCCTTTTTGTCCTCCTGACCCCCAATCCCCGGCGGCACCTGGAGGTACTGTCCAAGATATCCTATCTGTGCCAGATGGGTGATTTTCTGCAGTTGCTGCAAAAACGCGCACCCGCCTCCGAAATCATCGACTTTATCCGGGTCAGGGAACAGGCCTGGCAGCAGCAGGAGCCGGAAAAGCAATGAACCTGCTCCTGATCGGCGCGGCGGTGTTCTTCACCGGCGGTGTTTTGGAACTCCTCATCCGACAAAAGCGGACGGGAGTGGTCTTTGCGGTAAGCGCCGCTTTAGCCCAACTCTTGATCCTGCCGCCGGTATTCGCGGTTTTGATCAACGGCTATTCCCTCGCCTTCGTTGTTGATTTTTCTTTTCCCATCGGCATGGCTTATCTGCGGCTGGACCCCCTGGCGGCTTTCTTTGTTTTCATCATCAGCATCGGCGGCCTGCTCGCCGCCGTTTATTCACTAGGCTATATGAAGATGTACAGCGAGAGCCGCTATTCGCTGCCGGTATACTATTTTTTTATCGCTCTTTTGGTAACGGCCATGCTTCTGGTCGTTACGGTACAGAATGCCCTGCTGTTCATGATCGTCTGGGAGATTATGTCCCTGGCCTCGTTTTTTTTGGTCAGCTTCGAACACCACAAGGAAGAGGTGCGTAAGGCGGGTTTATACTACCTGATCGCCATGCAAGCGGGCGCGGCCCTTCTCCTGACAGCCTTCGCCTGGGCGGCTACCCTGGCGGGCAGCCTGGATTTTGCTGCTTTGGGAAGGGTGCTGGGCACGCCGGGAGCTGTTTCCACCTGCCTTTTTTTGTTTTTTTTCTTCGGCTTTGGCTTCAAGGCCGGCTTGCTGCCCGTTCATACCTGGCTACCCCTGGCGCATCCCGCCGCACCGACAGGCGTCTCGGCTATTATGTCCGGAGTAATGATTAAAACCGGCATTTACGGCATCCTGCGCATCCTGCTCCTCGGTGGTGTTCCGAACGTTTTCCTGGCCTATTTCGTTTTCGGCGTTTCCCTGGTTACGGGCATCTTCGGGGTGATGAACGCTATCGTCCAGCATGATCTAAAGAAACTGCTCGCCTACCATAGCATTGAAAATATCGGTATCATCGGAATCGGCATCGGGCTGGGCATGTTGGGAATGGTCTACCGGCAGGAAGGCTTGGCGCTCTGTGGATTGTTAGGCGGCCTCCTGCATGTTTTTAACCATTTTACCTTCAAGAGTCTGCTTTTCTACGGTGCGGGGGTCGTCTATACCAAGACTCACACCCGGGAAATCGATAAGCTGGGGGGCCTGATCCATTACCTTCCGGTGACGGCGACTTTGTTTCTCGTCGGCTCGCTGGCCATCAGCGGACTGCCGCTTTTCAGTGGTTTTATCAGTGAATTCGCCATCTACACGGGGCTGGTCCGCGGCCTGGCGGCGGGCAGCGCGATCTTACGTATTGCCATCGGATGCGGTCTGGCCGGCCTGGCCTTTATCGGCGTCATGGCGGTGCTCTGCTTTACCAAAGTTTTCAGCGTCTGCTTCCTGGGTTCGCCCCGCGCACCCCGGCCGGAAAGACTTTCCGAGGGCTCGGCCGCCCTGCTCATCCCCATGGCCGCCCTGAGTGTATTTATCATCCTTATCGGCCTTTACCCTCTGCTGGCCTTGCCGTTTCTGAAAAACACGGTCACACAATTTATACCTGGCAGCACAGCTGCGGCTTGGGACAATCTCATGGCGCTTTTCGGCCGGCTCAGCCTGGCAACGGCCGCCTTGGGGGGATTAATCGTCTTTTTCCTGTCCCTGCGCCAGCTATTACTGCGGGGGCGGCCGGTGCAAATCTTTAAAACCTGGGACTGCGGCTATCAGGTAGAAAGCAGCCGCATGTCCTATACGGCCAGTTCCTTTGCCGCACCGTTTTTGCAACTGATCGCCCCCTTTGTGCCCGGGCATCTCAAGGTCCGACCACCCCAGGGATTGTTTCCCCGGGAGGCTTCCTATGAAAGCCATCATGATGACTTTGTCGCTTATTACCTGATTGATCCTTTAAACGGCCTGGTCCGCCGGTTTCTGGGCCTTTTCACCTGGATGCAAAGCGGCCGGACGCAACAGTATATCCTCTATGGCCTGGCTTTTCTCGTCATGCTGATTGCGTGGATTATCGTGATGCCGAAATGATGACTTTACTGCCCATCCTCCTCATTCTTATCGCTCCGATCCTCTTCATCGGTGTTATCAACCGAGTCAAAGCCCTCTGGGCTGGACGCCGGGGCGCACCCCTTCTCCAGGCCGCCTACGAAATCGGAAAACTATTGCGCAAAGGCGAGGTGATCAGCAAAACCACCTCTTTTGTCTTTCGCCTCAGCCCCGCGCTGCAAATCGCCGCCGTGATCTTTGCCGCTCTGCTGACGCCGTTGCCCGGCCGGCCGGCGGTCTTGTCTTTCCCCGGCGATTTTATCCTCTTCACCTACGCCCTGGGTCTGGCCAAGTTCGTGATGGTGGCCGCCGCGATGGATACGGGCAGCAGTTTTGAAGGCATGGGCGCCAGTCGCGAGATGACCTTCTCTACGATTGTAGAACCGGCCTTCTTCCTGCTTTTGGGATCGCTGGCTTTAATCACCGGCCAGACTTCCTTTACCGATATCTTCGCCTTTCTTAACTATAGCGCCGGCTACAGCGTGCTGGTCAAATCCCTCTGCACCATCTCACTTTTTATCATGCTCCTCGTAGAGGGATGCCGCGTCCCCGTGGACGATCCGAACACGCACCTGGAACTGACCATGATTCATGAAGTAATGGTTCTGGATTATTCCGGGCCCGATTTGGCCTTTATTCAATACGCAGCGGGCTTGAAGATGGTCCTGATTGCCACGCTGCTGGCAAATGTGCTGATTCCGGGCAGCGCCGGAACGGCCGGCGGACTGCTGCTCTATGGGATTGCGCTGGCGATTACGGCGACAGGCGTCGGCCTGGTGGAATCCATCATGGCCCGCGTCCGCATGACCCATGTGACCCAGTTTATTTTTCTCATGTCGGCCCTGGCCATAACGACCTTTTCCGTCGTGGTCTTTTTCCTGAGCGGAGGTTTCTGATGTCCGACATTCTCATCATCCTCTTTGGCACCACCATTCTCTATATCTTTGCCGCCAGCCGCATCGAGGCCTTTGTAAAAACGCTGGCCCTGCAGGGCTTGTTGCTCTTCCTCCTGGTTATGATCGATGTACAGGGCGTGAGCTGGTTCAATATCGCCTTCCTGGTATTGGAAACCCTGGTGTTAAAAACAATCATCATCCCCTATTTTCTCCTCAGGGTGATCCGGCGTAACGAGATCGGGCGGGAGGTGGCGCCTGATGTTTCACAGTTGTATTCCTTGCAGACAGCGAGCATCATTTTTATTTTCGGATTTCTGGTGGCCCACTGGGCAGCGGGAACGGGCACGGTTGTCCAGCCGCTTTATTTCGGCGTCTCCATCTCGGTCATCATGGCGAGCCTCCTGCTCATCATCCGGCGCAAGCGCATCATCACCCATATTCTCTGTTACATGATGCTTGAAAACGGCATCTTCCTGCTGTCTCTTTCCGTCGCCAACGAGATGCCCCTGCTGATCAACCTGGGCGTCCTTTTGGATCTCTTTGTCGCCATTTACCTGCTGGTCATCTTCTTCAATATGATTCAGGCTATGTATGACGGCAATAACATTGATGTCTTGACGGAACTAAAGGATTGATCATGCGCCTTCTCCTGCTTGTTATTCCCTTTTTCCTCGGTCTTTTGGCCATCTGGCGCCGGCACCCTCTAGTCAACCACACCGCCCTGCTGGGCACCGCCCTGTTGTATCTGGCCGCGGCCGTCGCCTGGTGGACGGGCTGGGACCTGGTAATTCTTTCGGACTTGCTGTCCGGTTATTTTACCGTCGATCCCCTCGGCCTCTTCTTCTTCACGATCATGGCACTGGTTTTTGCCGCGGTTGCGGTATACAGCCTCTTCTATTTCCAGGAACACGGGCTGACCCCACAACGGGAAGCCTTTTACGTCGCCGTCATGCTGCTTTTTGTCACGGCCATGACCGGCGTCCTTTTGGCCAATCATCTGGCACTGCTATGGGTCTTTGTGGAAGCCACCACCTTGACCAGCGCGTTGCTGATTTACTTTGAAAGGCATAAATCCTCGCTCGAGGCCACCTGGAAATACATCTTCATCTGTTCGATCGGCATCACCCTGGCCTTTGTGGGGATAATCGTTCTTTCCATCGGCAGCAAAAACATCGGTTCCCTCTTTTTTGCCGACCTCTACCAGCGAGCCGGCGAGATCAATCCTTTCTGGCTGAAGATGGCCTTTGCCTTCATCCTCGTCGGTTTCGGCACCAAGATCGGCGTGGCGCCGTTCCATGCCTGGCTGCCTGATGCCCATTCAGAGGCGCCTTCACCAGTTTCGGCGCTCCTCTCGGGCGCGCTTTTGAACTCGGCCTTCCTGGGCTTGCTCCGCTTTCAAGGGATCATGAATCATGCCCACCTGCAAGATTTTGCTAATTTTCTGCTCCTTACCGTAGGCTTTCTTTCTCTACTGATCAGCGCGGCTTTCATGTTGAAGATCAAGAACTACAAGCGCATGCTGGCCTATTCCTCTATTGAGAACATGGGCATCCTTTTTTTGGGTATTGCCTGTGGAAAAACGGGCGTTTATGCCGCCCTCCTGCACAGCGTCGCCCATTCCCTGTCCAAAGGTTCGCTTTTCTTGACGTCCGGAAACATCCTGCACCTTTATGGAACAAAGCAGATCGATGATGTGCAGGGCCTGCTGCAAAAAGAGCCTCGTACCGGCTGGATCTGGCTGCTATCCCTCCTGGCCATCGCCGGGTTGCCGCCTTTTCCGGCCTTTTTGAGCAAGTTCCTGCTCATTACGGCCTTTTTCGAGACGGGGATGGGCTGGCTGACCGCGCCGTTTTTGCTGTTCGTCATCGTCCTCCTTTTCAGTATGGGCGGCGCCGTCTTTCGCATGAGCTTCGGCGCCGCGCCGGTTGACCGGATGGACGGCCGGCGTCCGGGTGTTTTTGCCTATGCGCCCCAGCTAGTGATGCTGCTGCTCCTTATTACCATCGGGATAAACCTGCCCCTGAAGGTACAGACCATAATGCGATACGCGGCTGGATTTTTACACTAAATTTAAGGATCAATTACAGGGTGTGTCGGGGGGAAGCCATAACACACCGAAGGTTAGCAAAAATGAAGTGGTTGGAAATAAAGAATCTGCAGGCGGTGAAAAAAACCGACCTTCCCCGTCTGCCCATCGACGAACTGCGGGAGCAGACACTGGCGGGCCTGGGGGCGGGCCGGCGGGTGGTACAGTTCTTCGGCGCCCGGACCGCCGCCGGCGTGGCGCTTTATGTGGTCCTGGCCGACGACGGGCATTCCCGATTATATGTGTCCTCCTCGGTATTTGTAAATGAGAAGTCCTATCCGGCCTTCACACCGGAGATGCCGGCGCTGCACCTTTTTGAACGGGAATTCTACGAACAGTTCGGCATTGAACCTAAGGGGCATCCCTGGCTGAAACCGGTACGCAAAGGGATTGCCGGCAGCATGGCCGCAGACGATACGCCCTATTCCTTTTTTAACATGGAAGGCGCGGAAATTCACGAAGTCGGTGTCGGTCCCATCCATGCCGGTATTATCGAGCCTGGCCATTTCCGCTTTTCCTGCCAGGGGGAAAACGTCTATCACCTGGAGATACAGCACGGTTTCCAACATCGCAGCGTAGAAGAGCTCTTTATCACTCACCGTGCCAGGCCGACTTACCTCCTGAGACTGGCGGAATCCATCGCCGGGGACAGCGTCATCGGTCATGCGGGGGCCTTCGCCTGCACTCTGGAGGCCCTCGGCGATGTCGCCGTCAGCAGGCAAGCAAAGATCATCCGCACGCTCGCCCAGGAGCTGGAACGGGTGGCGGTCCATCTCGGCGATCTCGCCGCCCTGGCCGCCGATGTGGCCTATTTGACGGGAAATGCCGCCTTCGGAGCGCTGCGCACCAAGGCAATCAACACTTCTTTGGCCATTTGCGGCAGCCGCTTCGGACGCGGCCTTATCACCCCCGGCGGGGTCAACTTTGATATTTCCCCTGCCTTGCGGGACGATATCCGCAGCGCCATCGCTAAACTGGAAGAGGAATCCGATCTTGCCGCCGAGGTGCTCTTCGCTTCTTCCTCCGTCTTGTCCCGCTTTGAAAATACCGGCGTCGTTACCCAGGAAGACGCCCGCCAGCTCGGCATGGTGGGACCGGCAGCGCGGGCCAGTGGAGTTGCCGTGGACGTGCGCGCCGACCACCCCTACGGAGGTTTCTCCTATTTTCCCATCCACACGGTGACGCTGAATTCCGGGGATGTGTTCGCCCGTGCCTACATCCGCCACGTGGAAATCAAACAATCCGTGCGTATCATCGCGGAACAGTTGGACGCCTTGCAGGGCGGAGAGTTGAAAAAATCCCTGCTTCCCCCGGCGGCGGATATGCTGGTCGTGTCACTGGCAGAAGGATGGCGGGGAGAAATCGCCCATGTGGCCAGCACGGATGGGGAGGGAAAGTTGGAGCGTTACAAAATCAAGGATCCTTCCTTCCACAACTGGTTTGCCCTGGCCCTGGCGGTGAGAGAAAACGGCATTTCCGATTTTCCGGTCTGTAATAAAAGCTTCAATCTTTCCTATTGCGGCATGGATTTATAACAAGAAGGCAATAAAAGATGTTTGAACTTCTGAAATTGAGAATAAAGCACAACCGGCCGGTGATTCCCGATATCCGCCGGGCAGAATTAAGCGCCGCCTTTCGGGGCTTACCGCTTTTGAATGCAGAAAATTGCCCTGGGGACTGCGCTCCCTGCTCCGACGTCTGCCCAACGGGTGCCCTCACCGTAAATCCCCTCCGCCTGGACATGGGGAAATGCATCTTCTGCGGAGAATGTGAAAGGAGCTGTCCCGGACAGGCGGTAAACTTCAGTAACGCCTGCCGGTTGGGAGCGACCCAACGCGATGCCTTGGTGCTCTCCGGCAGTCAAGAGCCGGAGGACTTTCTAAAGAAGGCAATTACCACTCGGAAAGAGGTGCAGCGCTTATTCGGTTGTTCCCTCAAGTTGCGCCAGGTTTCCGCCGGCGGCTGCAATGGCTGTGAGTTGGAACTGGCCGCCTGCGGCAACGTCAATTTCGACATGGGCCGTTTCGGTATCGACTTTACGGCTTCTCCCCGTCACGCCGACGGACTCGTCATTACCGGCCCCTTGACCCGCAACATGTCTCCGGCCTTGAAGGACGCCTACCGGAGCGTCAGCGAACCTAAAATCGTCATCCTGGCCGGCGCCTGCGCCATCAGCGGCGGTGTGTTTGCCAATTCCGGCCAGCTCGACCGTTCCTTCCTCCGGGAAGTTCCCGCCGACCTTTACGTACCCGGCTGCCCCCCCCATCCGCTGACCTTTATCCGCGCCCTGCTCGATTTTCTGGCTATCTAGCGCCTGAAGATCGGGACCACCTCTTTTACTGCCGCACAGCCATTCGTTGACATTTAAAATGAGAAAAGTGTATGAACAATAATGGAACTGACCGGGATCAGCGATAATTTTGAAGAAAAAGGTCTCGGGGGACAAAAGAAGGAAAGAAAATGTTGATCATTGGTGAATCTCTAAATGGCACGATTCCTTACGTGGGACAGGCCGTCAAAGATCGCAATGAGGGCTTCATTAAAGCCTTGGCCATCGAGCAGGTTGGCTGCGGCGCTCATATGCTCGATGTCAACGCCGGCGGCATATCGGGGCGCAGCGAAGCCGAGGATTTGGTTTGGATGGTCGGTCTGGTTCAGGAAGTGGTTTCCGTACCCTTGGTGCTGGACAGTTCCAATCCGGAAGCATTGCGCGCCGCCATCAAAATATACAAAGGCCCCCGCCCCATTTTAAGCTCCGTTACAGGAGAGCAGAGGAACATGGAGGTGATGTTCCCCCTGGCCCTTGAATATAATGCCGGCCTGTTGGCGCTGTGCATGACGGAGAAGGGCATCCCCGCGGATATCGAAGGAAGATTGGCGGTCGCCCAAATCCTCGTCCAGCGTGCCACAGCGGCAGGGATAAGAATGGAGGACATCCACCTCGATCCGCTGGTGATGACGATTTCTGCCGATTCCACCGCCGGGCCGACGATCCTGGGAACCCTTAATAGAATCCGTGAAAGCTATCCCCAAGTCGGCACCATCTGCGCCCCGAGCAACGTCAGCCACGGGATGCCCTACCGGCAGCTTTTGAACCGCACCTTCGTATCCCTGCTTATCGCTTCCGGGATAAAAGGTTTGATCCTGGATGTCCGGGATCGGCACATCTATTCTGCCATCCTTGCCGCCGAAGCCTTAGTGGGCCGGGATTTATATTCCCGGGCTTACCTGAAGGCCTACCGTGAGGGGAAACTGGAGAAGTGACAGAAACCCGCAAGGCATTGGACCTCTATAATATCACCTTCCTGCCCCAGGGGGAAAAAATTGCCGTGGCCGGGAAGCAAACCCTGAAGGATGCCATCCTGGAAACGGGGATCGCTTTTGATTTTCCCTGCGGGGGCACGGGAACATGCGGAAAGTGCCGGGTCAGGATCATTGACAAGCCGCTTCCCCCCACCCCGCAAGAGAAAAAGCTGCTGGGCAAGAAAGAGATTTCTCAAGGGGTGCGCCTGGCCTGCGCCACGGAAATCCGTGCCGACCTTACGGTTCAACTGGAACCCCCGAAAAGAAACACCCACCGTATCCTCCACACCTCCGCACAAACTGGTTTTCACCTGGAGCCCCTGCTGGCAAAAAAATATGTCGAGGTCCCCACCCCCTCCCTGGCCGATCCAAAGGCGTACTGGAACCGCCTGAAGGATGCTCTGGGGAAGAAAGACCGGAACTTTATTAACCTGAAAGTCAGCCTGCCCATTCTGCGCGACCTTCCGGACTTGATGCGCCTGGCGGAATACAAGCTCACGGCAATAACGAAAGGGGAGGAGATCATCGGCATCGAGAAGTTCGATACAACGTGTACCCTGCTCGGCGCGGCCTTCGATATCGGCACGACGACCGTTGTCGGCTATCTGATGGATTTATACCGGGGTAAAGAACTGGCCGTCGCTTCATCTTTAAACCCCCAAGTCAATTTTGGCGCTGATGTCATCTCGCGGATCGCAGCCGCCGGCAAGAGCGCAAAGGATCTTAAATCCCTGCAGAGGGCAATTGTAAACCATGTTGACCTGCTGGTGGGCGAGTTGGTGAAAAAAGCGGGGGTGAAAAGGGAAGACGTCTACGCACTAACTGTCGCCGGCAATACCTGTATGCATCATCTTTTCCTGGGCCTGGATCCGAAGCATCTAGGCGTTGCCCCTTACGTACCCGTCACCAATGATCTCGTTATTTCCGAAGCCCGCGACTTCAATATTAATATAAATCCCGCGGGCCGGGTGTTTGCCTTTCCTAATATTGCGGGCTATGTGGGGGGCGATACCGTGGCTGTCGTGCTTGCTACCGGCATGGACAAAAGCAGGGCCATAAAACTTGCCCTGGATATCGGCACCAACGGTGAGATCGTGCTCGGCAACAAGGAAAGGCTGATCGCCTGCTCCGCCGCCGCCGGCCCGGCGTTCGAAGGCGCCCATATCAGCAGCGGCATGCGGGGGGCGGAAGGGGCCATCGACAGCGTGTCATTCGGAGAAAATCTCGTCTATACCGTAATCGGCGAGACGAAACCGCAGGGCTTGTGCGGATCGGGCCTGCTCGATGTAGCCGCGGGGCTGATCGAGCTGGGGATCATCAATAAAAGAGGCAAGCTCCTTTCTCCCGAAGAGGTGTCCAATCCGCAGGCCGCCCCCTTTCTCGGCAACATTGTCAAACTTGCCGGCACCAATGCCTTTCTTTTGGCCCCGGAAACAATTACGGCGCATGGCCGCCCGGTCATGGTCACGCAGGCCGACATCGCCTCTCTCCAGCTCGCCAAGAGCGCCATTGCCACGGCGGTTCAGGCCCTCATCGAGACATACGGTATCGAAATTGACGATATCAGAGAAGTCCTTATTGCCGGGGCTTTCGGTAACTACATGGCTCCGCACAGCGCCTGCGTGGTAGGTTTAATCCCCAGGGAACTGGAACAGCGGATCAAAATGGTGGGCAATGCCGCCGGAACCGGTGCCAAAGCGGCCTTGCTTTCGCGCCGGGAGCTGGAAAGGACGAAGTACATTTCCTCCCGGGTCGAATATGTGGAACTGGCCTCTTACGAGGGTTTCTCCAACATGTTTATCCAAGCATTGAGATTCCATGGTTAGAAAAACATTAAAGGGGAACGGGGGAAGCGAGGCCTGGAATTTCTTAGTGAATTAGTACCAAAACTGCAAAAATGGGTTTTATTATTCTTGACATAGGTTTCTTTTCCTGTTCTTGTTGAACGCCGGTTCAGATTTGAGCTACGCATCCTTTATTATGACCTTATTAATGGCAGCAGACTTACATAGCGCGAGGCAATCGAGGTAGGATCTTCAACGCAGTTTCAAGGTAACGACAAGGATTTCACCATGCGGGATTCGCAGAGGACTAAAGGGTGTTTTATGTTTAGTTTACTCAAACGAAAGAAGTGTGGATGGCGAAAATCCCTGCCGCTCTTGGCATGCCTCGTCATAGCTTTAGCGCTGCCGCTGACGATCGGTGTCCCGGATATACTTGCTCAGACTGCAGGAACAGAAGGTTGGTACCGCCTGCGCACCAATAGCGTGCCCTATGAGCCGCAGAATTTGGCCATCGATGCCTCAAGTGGTCTCTGGGTCAGCGCCATGGATGGGACCGAATATGCGCCCGGCGTCTGGTATCGACCACCCGGCGCTCCCACTGGTCCGTCATTCCAGTACCTCACCAACGACCAGCGCAACAACCTTTTGGGCGCCGCATATAACCCGCCGATCGTTAAACCGCAGCTCAATGCCACGGTGCTTTATGCCATCAAAGACAAGGGAGGAAACACCTGGTATGCCCTGAAAAACAGGAAGGTGCTCTGCGAGAAGGCAGATAAGAGCTGGCTAACATTCAACATGCCCGATTCGTCCTCTCTGGGGGGTGATACGGTGGGGCTTGACAGTGCATACCGCATCCGGCTGATCGATCACCTGGACGGAACTCAGGACAAGCTGCTCATTTCGATAAGGGGCGTGATCCGTGTGAACGCCGCATTCACCGTGGTGGAAACACGGCAGGTTTACCAACCCTATAACAACTATTTTATCCGCGACGCCCTGATCGACAGCCAGGGCCGTTACTGGATAACATCAGAAATGGGTGTGGAAAAAGGGACTAGCCTCGTCGATACTGCTTACGTAAACACTTTATTCCCCAACAACCCATCCGCGGCCACGGGAACCATGATTACGCGGATCGTGGAGGATTCCCTCGGCAACATTTGGTTCGGTTCCGACAGCTATTCCGGTGATGGCATATATTGCTACACCGCCGGTGAACAGTGGATCAAATATGCCGATGGCCTGGTGAGTGCAATCGGCAAGAATGTGCACGACATCGCCGCCGGCAGCGACGGATCGGTCTGGTTCGGGGCCATGTACGACGGTGGCATTCTGCGGTACGTCCCGGCGGGCGGCGGACAGTGGACCCAGTACACGAAAACTGATCTGGGCCTGGAGAGCGGCGAAATCCCCAGTCTGGTTGTGGACGGCACGGGCCTCTGGTTTGTGACGGCGTACAACCCCAGTGTTCCCGGAAACGGTACAGGGGTCCATTATCTGACATTCAACACGCAGGGGCAGCCTAACGTGGTCCATTACAATTATCGAGGCAGCAGCACCACCCTGACGAGCCTGCGTTTCAATGCCATCGCTGCCGACAAGAGTGGCGGCGTCTGGTTCCCGGCCTACGACGATCCGAGCATCGCCCGCCTCAAAGCGGACGGAACCTGGCAGCAGTTCCGCCAGGCGGGCGCCGTCGGCCTGGGGAGCTTCAGCATCGCCGGGGCAGCCGCCGATTCGAAAAACCGGGTCTATTTCGCCCCTCTGAGATCCGCGCCGGTGTCCTATGACGTCGCCGCGGAGCGGTGGCTGGACCTCCCCGCCGCACCCTTCAGTGATTTGTATTATTACGGCGTCTACGTCGATCCGCAGGATGGCAAGTGGTTCTACGGCGCGTACGGCGTCTACTACCTAAATCCGGAGAACACCGCCTGGACGAGCTTCAGTCCGGCAGAGGTCCCCCAATTTCCCGCGAACTATTATGTGAACAACGTCTTGGTCGACGACGCGGGCAACGCCTGGTTCATGTGTCGGTCTGAGATCGTCCTGATGAAAAAGGACCCCAGCGGCGGGGCGCCGGTTTGGTTCACGTTCACCGGCAGCAATGGTTCCGGGTATACCGGCGGTTATCGTGTCTATCAGGACGACAACGGGCAGGTTTGGAATGCCGCCAAACAGAAATTCGATTCCCAGAACAATGTCTGGCTTCCGGCCGCCACCGATACAAGCGCTTTCGACCACCGGCAACTCCGCTTTTTGAACGGCAGGGTTCCCGTAGACATGAATATGTCCGGTGGCCTGCCCCCGATCACCGCTCCAGAAGAGTACAATATGACAGTGGACAGCCACGGTACCATCTATTTTTCAGGCGGGATGGCATCAGGAATGTCTTCCGTCAACGTCGGTATTGTGGCTCTCGGTCCTCTCCGGGGTGACATTGACCGTAATGGCCAGGTAGATCTGGCCGACGCCGTGCTTACGGCAAAGCTTTTGGTCGGGCTGCCGTCGCAGGTGTCCTCAAGTGCCGACATCAACATTGACGGGGAAATTGGTCTTGAAGAGATGATCTTCATCCTGCAAAGGGTTACCGGGCTGAGGTAGCACCGGCGCTCACAAGATAAACTGCCATGCAGCCGCCACATCACTTCTAAAAATTCCTCATACGTAAGATAATAATAGAGACGTGAGGGTTGCCCAGTATCCTGCATAAAAATGATCCGCCCCTTCGATAACCTCCAATTTAGCATCGATATTCCAGCGAGGAAGTACCTTTTCTATCAAGGCGGAGGGGGCGATGTCGTCGCGGCTGCCGGTGACGACAAGCTTCAGAGCTGGCAATGGCGCGGGGTCGCCAAAATCCATCAAGGCAATGGGCGGCGAAACCAGGATCAGCTTTTCAACGGCCGCTCCGCCACGTACCGCTCCCACATTAACAAAGGTCCCAAAGGAGTAGCCGGCGAGACTGATGTTTATTACGCCCCTGGCTTGCAAGCAGGAGACGGCCGCGCAGACATCCGCCTGTTCACCGATGCCGTCTTCATATCTGCCGGTGCTTCCCCCGACACCGCGAAAGTTGAATTTCAACAGGGAATAATCTTTGGCCCGGCAGGCACGAGCAATGGATTCCACAACGGCATCGTCCATACTGCCACCATAGAGCGGGTGGGGGTGGGTGATGACGATGCCCCTTTCCCGGGAATTCATTTCCAGGATGCCTTCCAGCCTCTCTGCGCCGGCCGGGAAAAATATTTGTTCGGTCATGACAATAGTCCTCAGGGACCACAACGATCTTCAATTCAGGAAGCTCAGGAAGCAAGATCTGACCCTATCCCTGATTAATCTGGTATCTCGGCCTCGACAAGTTTCGCTAGAAGAATAAGTGATTCCTGCCAGCCTAGGTAACAAGCCTCGGGAGGAATGACATCGGGCACCCCTTCTTGCACGATGTTCAACTCGGTCCCTAAGGATACCTTCTTCAAGGTGACCGTCACCTGGAGTTCCCCTGGAAGGTTCGGGTCATCGAATTTGTCCGTGTAGCGAATGCGTTCGTGAGGCACCAGTTCGAGATACTTTCCTCCGAAGGAGTGGCTATGTCCTGTGGTGAAATTCGTGAACGACATCTTGTGGGCGCCGCCGACCTTGGCCTCTAAGTAGTGGACCTTGCCCGTAAAGCCGTTTGGCGGAAGCCATTTGGCCATTGCGTCGGCATCCAGGAATGCCCGATAGATTCTCTCCGGCGTCGCACGGAGCACGCGGTGAAGGCGGATGGTATTTGTTGACATGATTTCAACTCCTTTGTATTTTATTGGGAACAGCCACTATTTATTTCTCTTTTTGCTTTGTGACCGGCCCGCCAACTTTTACCCTTTGCCAGCTTCAATTGGCGCTGAATGATGTGACGGAATTGATGAGGCGCAACTAATCGTGGTAAACGCACCATATTTATGAATTAATATGGTTCCTTTTCGTGGCTGTCAAGAATAATTAGTGGCTGTCCCCTGTTAATTAAAGAGGTTGACATAGCCCGTCGTTCTGATTTAGGTTCTCCGCATGATTATTGACTCGCACACCCATCTGGAAATGGAGGAATTTGAGGAAGACCGGGACGCGGTGGTGGAGCGGGCCAGGGAAGCCGGGGTCGAAGGCATGATCACGGTGGGTACGACACTCGCCTACTGCCAAAAGGCCCTGGAAGTGGCCGCTCTTTATCCGGAGGTCTATGTCGCGGTGGGAATCCATCCCCATGACGCAAAGGATATCGATATCGGGACTTATGACAGGCTGCGGGAACTTGCTGCGGAGGTAAAAGTGGTGGCCTATGGCGAGATCGGCCTGGATTTCTTTCACGATTTGTCGCCCCGGCCGGTGCAAATCACCTGCTTCGGCGAACAATTGGGACTGGCCTCCGAAATCGGCCTGCCAGTAATTATCCATGACCGCGAGGCTCATAAAGAGACCCTGGCAATGCTCCATGAACACCGGGGAAAACTGCGCGGGGTGATCCACTGCTTTTCCGGCGACCGGGCCATGGCCGGGAAATGTCTTGATCTGGGGTTTTGCATCTCCGTGCCCGGCACCGTTACCTTCAAGAAAGCCGACGAGCTGCGGAAAGTGGTGCAATATATCCCCCTGGAAAGCCTGCTTGTGGAAACCGATGCCCCCTTTCTGGCGCCGCAACCCTATCGGGGAAAACGGAACGAACCGGCCTACGTGGTCAAAACAGCCGAAAAGATTGCCGAATTGAAGGGACTCCCCTACCCCGAACTCGCCCGCGCGACAACGGAAAATGCCAAAGCCCTCTTCGGTTTAAGAGGCTGAGAAAATGGCAACAGGAAAGAAATATATTTTTGTGATCGCCGGCGGTCCTTTGGGGGACAATGATTTTTTCCGGGCCGAGGTGGCCAGGTTTGGACCGGCCGCCCTGGTTTGCGCCGATGGCGGCGCACGCCATCTCGACGCCCTGGCCATGGCGCCGGAGGTAATTATCGGGGACATGGATTCGCTGCCGCCCGAGTTCCTTGAACAATGCGCAGCCAGAGGTTGCCGCATCATCCGCCATCCGCGTACGAAGAAGGAAACGGACACCCAACTGGCCCTGGAATATGCCTGGAAATTGCTGCCTCATGAGGTCAGGGTATACGGCAGCATGGGTGCGCGGCTCGACCATACCTTAGCCAACATCTTTCTCCTGGCGGCGGCAAAGCAGGGCGTGGCGACCAAGCTGGTAGACGAGTGGTGCGAAGTTTTCTTGGTCACTAAGAAAACGGTGATTGAGGGCACGGCGGGCCAGACGGTGTCCCTTTTTCCCCTTTCCGCGCCTGTAGAGGGAATAAACCTGGAAGGCTTTGCCTATCCCCTTTCCGGAGGGACAATGGAGATCGGCGCTCCCTACGGCATCAGCAACCTGCTGCTTGCGGAGCGTGCCGTTATTTCCGTGGCCTCGGGCAGCCTGCTGGTGGTGAAATATCATCATCCGGACCGTTTTCCGGGAAGTATTTAGGAATCATGATGGAATCAGGGCGGGTTCTGGCGATTGCGGGCTCCGATCCGGGAGGAGGGGCGGGACTTCAGGGTGATTTGAAGACCATTACCGTCCTCGGCGGCTTCGGGATGACGGTCGTGACGGCGCTGACGGTTCAGAATACGCTGGGCGTGCAAGAAATCTGTCCCGTGCCGCCCGATTTCGTGGCCCGGCAGTTTGACGCCCTGGCCAGTGACATGGGGATCGATGCGGTAAAAACGGGGATGCTGCCGAATCGCGGCATATTGGAAACGGTGATCGGCAGAATCAGGGCATACACACTGACCAAGGTCGTCGTCGATCCGGTTTTGACGGCCAAGCGGGGAGAACCCCTTATGGATGCCGACACGCTTCCCCTGCTCCTGGAGGAATTGCTACCCCTCACCCAGGTGGTGACGCCGAACATTCCCGAGGCAGAGGCCTTGTCCGGGATGATCATTGTCACTCCCGAAGACATGCGGAAAGCGGCCGTGATCATTCACCAGGCCGGCGCCGCCAACGTCGTTGTCAAGGGAGGGCACCTTCCGGGCATCAAGGCGGAGTCGCTGGACATCCTCTACGACGGCCGCAATTTCCATGAATTCCGGGCGCCCTGGATCGACACCAAAGACACCCACGGCACCGGCTGCGCCTTTGCCTCGGCCATCGCCACCTTCCTGGCCCTGGGCCGGGACGTTCCCGAAGCGGTGGCCCGCGCCAAGGGCTACGTCACGGAAGCCATCCGTCACGCCTGGCGTCTTGGCGGTGGTCAGGGGCCGGTCAACCACCTGGCGCCCCTCCGGAGGGAGGGAACGTTTTACGATCATGATCAAAAAATAAAGAATAACGGTGCTTTTATGCCGGCCGGGAGGGTTAGAGGATAAGATGACACAACTGGAAATCGCAACAAGCGGCCGCATCTCGGAAGAAATGGAGCTCTGCGCCGCACAGGAAGGGGTCCCCCCCGAATTTATCAGGTCCGGTGTCGCCGCCGGCAACATCGTGGTGGTCCGCAACAACAGGCACACCGGGATTAAGCCGCTGGCGGTGGGCAAGGGCTTGCGAACCAAGGTGAACGCCAATATCGGCACCTCGGGAGACCATGCCGACTGCGCATTGGAATTGGCCAAGGTACAGGTATCCGTGGCCGCCGGTGCGGACACAATCATGGATCTTTCCACGGGCGGCGATCTCAGCGCCATCCGAAAGGCGATCATGCAGGCCTCACCCCTGGCGGTCGGCACCGTGCCGATCTACCAGGCAGCCGCCAACATGATTGCCCGGGGAAAACCCATCGTGGACATGACGGCGGACGCCATCTTCGCCGCTATCGAAGAGAACGGCGTGGATGGTGTGGATTTCATCACCGTGCACTGCGGCGTGACGAAAACGAGTGTAGCTGCCATTGATGCCCAGGGACGCCTCCTGGGTATCGTGAGCCGGGGCGGCTCCATCACGGCCAACTGGATGAAATGCAACGGTCAGGAAAATCCCCTTTATGAATATTATGATCGCCTGCTGGATATCGCCGGACATTACGACATGGTATTAAGCCTCGGCGACGGCCTGAGGCCGGGGTGCGTGGCCGACGCCACCGACCGGGGGCAATTGCAGGAACTCATCCTCCTGGGAGAGCTGGCGAAGAAGGCAAGGGAAAGAGGCGTGCAGGTGATGATCGAAGGGCCCGGCCACGTGCCGATTAGAGAGATAGAAGCCAATATCCTGCTGGAAAAGAGCCTCTGCGACGGTGCGCCTTTTTATGTGCTGGGTCCTTTGCCCACCGATATCGCCCCCGGCTACGACCACATCACCGCCGCAATCGGCGGGGCCATAGCCGGCGCGAGCGGGGCGGATTTCCTCTGCTACGTCACGCCCTCCGAGCACCTGCGCCTGCCCAGCCTGGAGGACGTACGGGAGGGAATCATGGCTTCCCGCATTGCCGCCCATATCGCCGATATCGCCAAAGGGCTGCCCGGCGCCCTTGAGAAGGATGTGGAGATGGCCAGAAACAGAAAGGAACTGAACTGGCAGGGTCAGATCAATTGCGCCCTCGATCCGGAAAAGGCGGGGAGACTGCTGGAGATAAGCACCCAAGCCAAGGAAAAAGGCTGTACGATGTGCGGTGAATTATGTGCCATCAAACTGGGGGAGGAGACTTCCCAGTAAAAACGACCCCGAACCTTCGGGAGCGGTTGGCCGCCCTGCCGGAATCCCTTGTCCTTATCCTGCGCCGGCTGCGTTCAGCGGGCCATGAGGCTTATCTCGTGGGCGGCTGTGTCCGTGACCTGCTCCGCGGCTTCCTGCCCGTAGATTATGACATCGTTACCTCTGCCGCCCCGGAGGAGGTGACGTCTCTCTTCCCCCATACGATACCGGTGGGCATAAGTTTCGGGGTCGTCCTGGTCATCAAGGACGAGAAGAAATACGAAGTAGCCACCTTCCGCACGGAAGAGGGTTACCTTGACGGCCGCCGCCCCGCACAGGTGGTCTATGCCACCGCCGAAGAGGATGTAAAGCGCCGGGACTTCACCATCAATGGGCTTTTGCTCGATCCCGAGACGGGACGAGTGCTCGATTATGTGGGGGGGTGCGCAGACGTGGCACACCGTCTCGTGCGCACCATCGGCGATCCGCGGCAGCGTTTTTCCGAAGACCACCTGCGCCTGCTTCGGGCGGTTCGCTTTGCCGCCAATCTCGACTATGAAATCGATGCCGCCACCCTGAAGGCCATCAAGAACAACGCCGCCGCGATCCGCCGGATCAGCGCCGAGCGCATCCGGGAGGAATTGACCAAGATCATCGCCCGCCCCGGGGCGCGGCGGGGGATGGAACTCCTGGCCGAGACCGGTCTTTTGAAGGAGATTCTTCCCGAAGTACAGGCGCTCGCCGGGATCGAACAACCGCCCCTCTTCCACCCCGAAGGCGATGTCTGGGAGCACACCCTGGTCATGCTTAACCTGTTGCCGGTCGAGGGGGTGGACCCGCGTCTGGCCTGGGGTGTGCTCCTGCACGATGTGGGAAAGGCCGTAACCCGCACCGTGGATACAAAGGGCGTCCATTTTTATGGCCACGTAAAGCGGGGTGAAGAGATTGCCCGGCAGATCATGGAACGCCTCCGCTTTTCCTGCGCCGACCTGGAAATGGTGCTGGCGCTGATTCATTCCCACATGCTGTTCATGCATGTCAAGGAGATGAGGCCCAGCCGGCTGAAACGCTTCCTAAGAATTCCAGATTTTCACCACCACCTGGAGCTGCACCGCCTGGATTGCCTGGGCAGCCACGGCATGTTGGACAATTATGAATTTTGCCGTGCCAAGCTTACGGAGATTCCAGCGGAGGAGCTGCGGCCGCCGCGCCTCCTGACGGGGCATCACCTTATAGACATGGGCTTTAAGCCCGGTCCGCTTTTTGCCAAGATCCTGCACGAAGTCGAAGACGCCCAGCTAAACGGCCTGATCTCTTCCGAAGGGGAAGCCATGCGGCTGGTCATTGACCATTGGGGTGCGCAAACATGATTTCTCTGTTTTACCTCACCAGCAAGGGGCAAACGGTCCACGCAGCTTTATGCCTACTAATCCTTCTCTTGTTGGCCGGATGCGCCGGCCCCTCCATACCGCACCGGGCAATTTTGGAAGCCAGAAAAAAAGCCCTGGCTCACATGGGCTATACCGTGCAGGTTGGCGCTTTTGCCAAGGCGGAAAATGCCTCCCGGCTTACCGAAATCCTGCGCCGGCAAGGCGTCGATGCCACCTATTTCGTCGCGGAAAAGGGCCTGTTCAAGGTGCGCTTCGGTAACTTTACCACCTCTGTCGCCGCCGCCAAGAGTGCCAAGTCGCTCCAGGCATCCGGCATCATTGAGGAATATTACATCGTCAACCCCGGACAATATGCGGCCGCCAGGACAGGCATAAGCCGCGACGCGCTGCGGGAGGAAATCAGCAAAACGGCACATAGCTTCATAGGCGTCCCTTACCTTTGGGGCGGCGACGGTCTTGGCGACGGTTTTGATTGCAGCGGATTGACGATGACGGTCTACCAGTTGAACGGTCTTAACCTGCCCCGTACATCGAGAGAGCAAAGCGATGCGGGTAACTCGGTCGCACGTGACCGTTTAGCCAAGGGAGATCTTCTCTTTTTTCATGCCACTAACCGTTCCAAGGTATCGCATGTCGCCCTTTACATCGGCAATGATCAGTTTATTCACGCGCCGGGCCGGGGCAAGAAGATCTGTATAGACTCCCTGTCCCGGCCATATTTTCAAGCACGGTATGTGGGGGCCCGATCCTATCTTTAAAAGCCTCCTTGCACGCATGATCACGATCCCGCTAATAGATCTTTGTTGATTTTATGAGGCGTTTTGTTATAGCTTTCTATAAGAAAGTGTCCCCTGTCCTTTTCTCGGCAGAGCTTGCCCTATATGGCGGAACACATACCTAATCCGGCAACGAAAGGGACAACGGAGAAATAGAAATGAAACTTGGGGAAATATTGGACAATTTGTCCATGGAAAACAAGGGCCTGCATTATTCGCTGAGTGTGGCTTTTGCCTTTTTTTTCCTTTTTCCTCTGATGGGGTTCACCTATTTTGCCCTTAAATACGATCTCATCGAAGACGATTTTCTTCCCTTCTTCGCCGTCGCCCTGCTGATTTCCGCGCTTGTCGGCTACGTCATCATCCGGAAAATATTCGATCAGATCCGGGCAACTTCGCAGGGCATGAAGGAAATCATTTCTAAAGATCTCAAAGGCGCCGGCCCCGTTGGCAATAACAGCGAAATGCAGGGCATCGTCCAATCCTTTCAGGCCATGGAAAAGGAACTGCTCGGCAGCTTCCGTAATCTGGACCGACGCGTTTCGCAGATTTCCACCCTCAAGGAGCTTTCCGAACTCTGTTACGTAACCTTCGATACGGAGGACCTCTTCTTTATAACCCTGGAGCGGGCCATGAAATTGGTAAACGCCGACATCGGGTCGGTCCTGATCCTGGAGCAGCCGAAACGGGAATCCTTTATCCTGCAGGCCGGCATCGGCCACACACAGGGGGTGAGCAAAGGGGACCGGATCGCTTTTGCGGGCAGCATCGCCAAATACGCCGTGATCAACAAATCCCCTCTTTTAGTGGATGATATCGAGACAGATCTCCGCTTTGGACGCTCCAACAGGTCGCAGTATGGAACCAAGGCCTTCCTCTGTATGCCCTTGAAGGGTATCAAGGAGGTCATCGGCGTGCTAAACCTCTCGCGACGGGAATCCAACCTTCCCTTTACACAGGAGGATGTAGAGGTCCTTACCCCCCTGTTGAGCGGCGCGGCTTTCACCTATGACAACCTCGGTTTGATCAAGAAGAACGAGATTAAAGATCTGCAATTCAAGGTACTGGACGACGTAAATGCAATCCTGACCTCGAGCCTTAAGAACGGCGAACGGTTGCATGCCCTGCTGAAGAAGATCCGCGAGGCCGTCCCCTTCGATGCGGCCATGATCCTGGTGGAGAATGAAAATAATCCCGGCCATATGAACCTGGCAGCATTCCTTGCCGACATGCATGCCTCCATGCCGCGGCAAAGGGATTATCCGTACGCAGGCACAGTCCTGGAACAGGTGCTCAATCAACGGACCACGGTGCGCATTGACGACCCGTCCGAATTACCCCACCCCGTCGAACAAGAGCTCTTTTTAAGCCTGGGGCTGCAATCCTGCCTGCTCTATCCTCTCACGGTAGGCAGCATCAAGGGTGTTATGGCGATGGGATTGATGCATGGCGCTTTTGAAGGCTACCTGGAACGCAACGAACATCTGGCCAACCTGGTGGCTCTGGCCATGGAAAAAGACCGGCTGTCGGCTTCGATCATCAAACGGGACCAGGAGATGATGCTCATCAAGCAGATCGGCAGCCTCCTGGCCGCTTCCACCTTCGACATGCAGGAAGTTCTGGGACACACGATGGACCTGATCCGGGCAACGCTCGAAGTTGAGGCGGGCTCACTGCTGCTGCTGGAGAAGGATGAGCTGGCCTTCAATGTTAGCTTCAATATCAAGGAGCAAGTCTCTTTAGATACGCTCAAAAACCTGCGGCTGAAGCTGGGACAGGGAATTGCGGGCTATTGCGCCACCCGGGGCGAACCGATTATGATCAAAAATGCCTCGGAGTCAAAACAATTCTCCTCCGAATTCGACCTGCGCACCGGTTTCACCACTCGCTCCGTGCTCTGCGTTCCCCTTATTTCCCAGAGCCGCGTAATGGGGGTTATCGAGGTAATAAACAAACTTGGCGAAGACTTCAACGATAATGACATGCGTCTTTTGCAATCCATTGCCACCACTGTCAGCATTGCCCTGGAAAATGCCCGACTTTACCAGGAAACCCTCTCCGTAACGGAACATGAACGGGGCATCCGAAACATGTTCCAGAAGTTCGTTCCCAAGGAAATCGTGGACAAGATAATCCATGACAATGACGGAGGAAAACCGCCCGCCAACGAACTCAAAACCATAACCCTGATGAATATCGATATCCGGGGTTTTTCTCACCTGGCCCGGACTTTGGGCTCCCAGAAAACTGTGTCTATCCTGAACCATTTTTTCAGCGTGATGGGCGAGATTGTCTTTAAACACGGGGGCATTGTGGACAAGTACCTGGGAGACGGCTTTCTGGCCTTGTTCGGTGCTCCGGTTTCCCAAATCCATGATGCCGATCATGCCGTGGCCGCAGCTCTCGAGATGCAGGCGGCCATCGACTCGATAAACAACCATTTTAAGGGAGAACTGGAAAAGCCGATTACAACAGGCATCAGCATCCATACCGGCGAAGCCGTGGTTGGCAATATCGGCTTCGAAAAGAAGATGGATTATACCGTCATCGGCGACTCCGTCAATACCGTTTTCAAAATTCAGGAACTAACCCGGCCATTGCCCAACGGCATCCTGCTTAGTGAAAAGACCCTCCGGGCCCTTTGCGACTCCCATCTAGAGGTGCAGGAAAGAGGCACCTATGATGGAGGAGAAATCGTGGGGGCTTTTAAGATCTACGAATTGCTGGGTCCGCTGGAGGTAAAGGCGGCTTCCTTTCCGAGCCCCCTGGCCGGTATAAGCGACAATCGACCGCCGTTTTTGCAAAAAAATATTTATTGACAGGAAAAATTATTTGTAATAACAACACGCGCGTTTCGTGCTTTTCCGCTTAAAAAGGGCGCCTTACTGCAAGTTCGTGAGCTGGTCCATCTGCCCTATTTCCCCGTAAAGGAAAAAGCAGACTCGCCGTTAGGTTGGGCAAGCCTGATTTTCGAGTGTCGGCGGTCGTGTCTTGAGGTCTTTTCTGTTGAGCCCTCTTTTCGTCTTTTTTTTTCGGCGGCAGCGCCTTAAATATCAAAGTGGGAGATAATCCAATGATGGAAATTAGATGGCATGGAAGAGGCGGTCAGGGAGCGGTGACTTCCGTAGAACTGCTTGCCTTGGCGGCTATTGAAGAAGGAAAGTACGCTCAAGGCTTCCCCAGCTTCGGCCCGGAAAGAAGAGGAGCGCCAGTAACGGCCTTCAACCGGGTAGACGACCATAAGATAAAGGTCCGTTCCGGCATCTATCATCCCGATGTCGTCGTCGTTCTCGATGCGGGGCTGGTGGGATTGGTTAATGTCACGGAAGGGTTGAAACCTGACGGCACCTTGATCATCTGCACTACCAAAACCAGAGCGGAAGTAAAAAAGGCGCTCTCTTACAAAGGCCGCTTGGGCATCGTGAACGGCATGGCCATCGCCCGTCAGGAACTGGGTGTCACCATCGTCAATACCACCATGCTGGGCGCTCTCATTAAGGCCACAAACGTTGTTAAAATGACTTCCATGCAGGCACCCGTCGAACATCGGTTCGGAAGGATTGCCAACAAGAATCTGATCGCCATGCAAAGGGCCTACGACGAAATCGAGATCAAGTAAGACGGGAAACCGGGAAGCTTTAAAAATCATATGGATATAGAACTTTTTCTTATTCTACGAAAATCAATAAAATTCGAGGTAAAGTAATGGCAGCGAATAAATGGCCGGAAGATTGGCGGAGCGTGAACCTGGGATGCGTAGTATTCAAGCCCGGCAGCGCGGGTGAGTATCATACCGGAAGTTGGCGGGCACAACGGCCTGTCTGGGATAAGACCAAGTGCATCAAATGCGGACTTTGCTACATCGTCTGCCCAGAGGGATGCATAACGGAAGACGCGGACGGGTACTTCTCGGCGAACCTTGACTATTGCAAGGGTTGCGGCATCTGCCCCCATGAATGCTGGCCCATGGCCATTAAGATGGTGGAGGAGGGATAAGCCGTGTCAAAACGAATCGGTATGGAAGTAGCAATGGCGGTGGCGGAGGCCGTGGCCTTGTGCAGGCTCGATGTAGCGGCGGTGTATCCCATCACTCCGAATACCCACGTGGCGGAACATCTCTCGGATATCGTCGCCGACGGGAAAATCGATGCGGAATTCATCACGGTAGAATCGGAACACTCCGCTTTAAGCGCCGTCATGGGGGCCTCGGGCACAGGGGCGCGAACTTTTACCGCCACCAGTTCCCAAGGTTTGATGTATATGACGGAAGTCCTGCCCATTGCCTCGGCAATGCGGCTCCCCATTGTCATGTCGATTGCCAACCGGGCGATCTCGGGCCCCCTCAGCATCTGGAATGACCACAGCGATATCATGTATCAACGTGATGCCGGCTGGATTTCCATCTTTGCGGAAAACGGACAGGAAATCGTGGATATGGCTATCCAGGCCTTCAAAATTGCCGAACATCGCGATGTGATGCTGCCGATAAACATTAATATGGACGGTTTCCAGCTTACCCACATGGTGGAGCCTATAGAAATGCTTGACCAGGAAGAGGTGGATAAATTCCTGCCCCCCTTCGTGCCCTATGCCAGCCTGCATCCGGACCGCCCCGTTTCCATGGGCGCTCTTGCGGTGCCCGAGATATTTACGGAAGTTATGAAGGCCAAGGATGAGGCCCTGATGAACTCCAAAAAGGTCATCCTGGACGTGTGGAAGGAATGGGAAAGGCTTTTTGGCCGCAAGTATGAGCCCATTCAGGGATATAAGACACAGGGGGCCGAAGTTTTGCTCCTTACCATGGGTTCCATGGGAGAGACCGCGGAACTGGCCATCGACGAGCTGCGCCGCAGGGGAATAGCGGTGGGCCTGCTGAAAATGAAACTCTGGCGTCCCTTCCCCAAGGAAGAGTTGAGAAAGGCCGTGAAAGGTGCGAAGACCCTGATCGTAAGCGACCGGGCCGTCTCTTTCGGGGCCGGCGGAGGACCTTTGGCTGCTGAAGTCCGCTCCGCGCTGTATGATGAGCCTTCCCGTCCCGCGGTTATCAACGAGCTCATCGGTCTCGGCGGCCGCGACATGACCGTGGAAGATTTCATCGCCATCCTGATAAAGGCGGGCAAAAAAGACGGGAAAAGGAAGCGTGAAGCCTACGAATTCTACGGAGTGAGGGAAGCATGAGCATTGCGAGCGATATAAAGTTAGTGGAAGACTTTGAATTATACGCCCCGAAACTGACAGACAAGGAAGAGTATTTCTGTCCCGGTCATCGCGCCTGCCAGGGATGCGGCGAGGCACTGGCCGTGCGCCTGATGTGCAAGGCGCTGGGCAAAGATACGGTCATCACCAATGCCACGGGATGCATGGAGGTTGTCTCCAGCCTCTACCCCACGACGGCCTGGAAATTACCCTGGATACACGTGGCCTTCCCCAATGCCGCCGCGGTGGCCTCGGGTGTGGAAGCCGGCCTGAAAGCCTTGCGGCGCAAAGGAAAGATCGCCGACCGGTATGTAAAATCCGTGGCCATCGGCGGAGATGGCGGCACGATGGACATCGGTTTGCAGGCCCTTTCCGGCGCCATGGAACGGGGGCATGATATGCTCTATGTCTGCTTTGACAACGAGGCGTACATGAATACGGGTATTCAGCGCTCCAGCGCCACACCCTTCGGCGCATCAACGACCACGGCGCCGGCAGGTAAGGTAAGCATCGGCAACAGCACCTGGAAGAAGAACCTGCCGGAAATCATGGTGGCCCACAATCTGGCCTACGTGGCGACGGCCTCGCATGGCTATCCCCTCGACTTCATGAACAAAGTCAAAAAGGCGCGCCAGGTCAAGGGACCGTCTTACATCCATTGCTTCAGCGTTTGCCCCACGGGATGGCGCTGTCCTTCGGATATCACCATGAAGATGGCGCGCATGGCGACGGAAACAGGCGTTTTTCCTCTCTATGAGGTGGAAAAAGGAAAGTACCGGATGACGATCGAACCGCGGGCAGACCTGAGGCCCATAGATGATTATCTGAAACTACAGGGAAGATTCCGCCATCTGCGGCCGGACCAGATAAAGATCATTCAAGACCGGGTAAAATTGGAATACCGGAAACTGCTCGGTAAGATTAAGCATTCCAAGTCCTGGGATAAGATATAATAACAAGAAGATAAAAAATGCTGATGGTGATTTGATGAACAGTTCAACTGCGAAAAATGTGGACAGGAAAAAGCTCAGGGAAATCATCGACCGTTACCACGGCGATCGTAGTTCCCTGCTCGCGATTCTTCAGGATTTACAGCAGGTGCACAATTACTTGCCTTTGGAAATGCTGAAAATGATCAGTGGGGAGATGGACATCCCGCTCATGAGGATATATGAGGTGGCGACTTTCTACAACGCCTTCAGCCTCAAACCGCGGGGCAAGCATATCGTGAAGCTCTGCGTGGGCACCGCCTGCCATGTCCGCGGCGCGGCCGGCATCCTCGACAAACTGGAAAGAACACTGGAAATCAAACCGGGCGAAACAAGCAACGATCAAAAGTTCACCCTGGAAACCGTTAATTGCGTGGGCGCCTGCGCCCTCGGCCCCGTGATGGTCATGGATGGTGAATACCACGGACAGGTAACCATGAGCAAGGTAGATAAGGTCGTCGGACCGCTGAAGAAGGGGGCGCGATAATCATGAAGAAGATTGCCAATGCAGCGGCCTTGCGCCAACTCCAGCAGGAACTGAAGAAAAAGTGGGATCCCAAAAAGCCGGTGGTGACCATCTGCGCCGGTACGGGCTGCCGCGGCTACGGCTGTGTCAGCGTCAAGGAGGCCCTCGCGGCGGAGATAACCAAACAGAAGCTCGCCGTGGATGTTCGGGCCACGGGCTGCTTCGGGTTTTGCGAAAAAGGCCCCCTGGTCATCATCCAGCCGCAGAACATCTTTTATCAGCAGGTCAAGATAAAGGATGTTGACGATATCGTCAATAAGACTGTCGTCAAAGGCGAGGTCATCGAAAAACTCCTCTACCGCGATCCCGGCACGGGTAAAAGGATACAGAAGGAGGCCGATGTACCTTTCTATAAGAAACAGATGCGGCTTGTCTTCGGCTCCAACGGCATGATCGATCCCACGCGGATCGAAGACTATCTGGCCATCGGCGGCTACTCGGCCCTGGGCAAGGCGCTGGCGATGACGCCGGAGAAGATCATCAAGGAAGTTAAGGATGCCGGCCTCCGGGGACGGGGCGGCGGTGGTTTTCCTACCGGCGACAAATGGGAATCCTGCCGTGAGGCGCATGGTTCGCCCAAGTATGTGATCGGCAACGGCGACGAAGGTGACCCAGGGGCATACATGGACCGGAGCCTCATGGAAGGCAACCCTCACAGCGTCATTGAGGGCATGATCATCGGCGCCTATGCCATTGGCGCCAACCAGGGCTTTATTTACGTGCGCAACGAATATCCCCTGGCGGTTATGCACCTCACCATGGCAATCGAAAACGCGCGGAATGCGGGCCTTTTGGGCAAAAACATCCTGGGTTCGGGCTTCAATTTCGATATTTCCATAAGCAAAGGCGGCGGCGCCTTTGTTTGCGGCGAATCCTCAGCTTTGTTCGCATCCATCGAGGGCAAGGCCGGCGAGGCGCGAGCAAAATACATCCACGCCGTGGAAAAGGGCCTTTGGGATAAACCCACGGTCCTGAACAACGTGGAAACCTGGGCCAATGTTCCGCTGATCATCAATAAAGGGGCAAAATGGTACAGCGGCATCGGCACGGCAAAGAGTAAGGGGACCAAGGTTTTCTCCCTCGTGGGGAAGATCAACAATACGGGCCTTGTGGAAGTGCCCATGGGTATGCCCCTGCGGGAAATCATTTACGACATGGGCGGCGGTATCCCCAAGGGCAGGAAGTTCAAGGCCGTGCAGACGGGCGGCCCTTCCGGCGGCTGCATCCCGGAGAGTCTCCTCGACCTGCCCGTGGACTTCGACAAGCTTGCGGAAGTCGGTTCCATGATGGGGTCGGGCGGGATGATCGTTATGGATGACCGCTCCTGTATGGTCGACGTGGCAAAGTATTTCCTGGCCTTTCTCCAGGATGAATCCTGCGGAAAATGCGTTCCCTGCCGGGAAGGTGTCCGCCGCATGCGGGACATCTTTGAAGACATCTGCGCCGGAAAAGGCAAGGAAGGTGATGTAGACCTGCTGGAATCGATGGCCCAGGCAATCAAAGACGGTTCCCTCTGCGCCCTAGGCGGTAGCGCCCCCAACCCGGTTTTAAGCACTATCCGGTATTTCCGGGATGAGTATGAGGCCCATATTAAGGAAAAACGCTGTCCCGCCGGTGTTTGTAAAGCGCTCATTACTTACAGCATCGATGCCAAGGCCTGCAATGCTTGCGGACTTTGCGCCATGGTATGCCCCACGGGGTCGGCCCATGGAGAAAAGAAGAAGCCCCATGTGATCGACAAGAAGACCTGCACCAGGTGCGGCGCCTGTATTGAAAGCTGCAAATTTGATGCGATCAAAGTTAAATAAGGATAGAAAAGATGGTAAATATTAGCATAGACGGCAAGAAGATTGAGGCCCCCGCCGGAGCGACTATCCTCCAAGTGGCCCGTGAGCACGGCATCCAGATACCGACCCTCTGTTCCCATGAAGCCCTCGAACAGTCCGGCGCCTGCCGGTTCTGTTCAGTGGAAATCAAAAAGGGCAGACGTACGAAAATTGTCGCTTCCTGCCTCTACCAGGTGGAAAACGGCTTGGAAGTGGATACGAAAAGTGAGCGGGTCCTGAATGTGCGCCGCCTCGTGTTGCAGCTTCTCATGGCGCGGAACCCCAAGGCCGATGTCCTGAAGGAGATGGCCCGGGAGATGGGCGTTGAACCCCAGGCACGGTTCGTTCCCGATAAGGACAAGGGTAAGTGCATCCTCTGCCGTCTCTGCGTAAGGACCTGTGTAAATATCGTCGGAGCGAGCGCCATCGGTTTATCTTACCGCGGCTCTCATAAAACCGTGGGGCCCCCCTTCGGGGAGGATTCCCCCACTTGCATCGGCTGCGGCGCCTGCGCCTACGTTTGTCCTACGGGCCATATCGAGATGAAGACCACCCACGATACGCGGACTATCTGGGGGCGAACATTCAAGATGACGCCCTGCAAGACCTGCGGCCGGTATTTTGCGCCGGAGGACCAGCTCAAGTTTATAAGTGAAACAACAGGCGTGCCGGTGGATGACCTCTCCACCTGCACCAGCTGTAGATAAAGACTTTCCCCAGTAGCTCAGTCGGTAGAGCGGGTGGCTGTTAACCACCATGTCCGTGGTTCGAGTCCGCGCTGGGGAGCCATAATTAAAGGGTTAGGTGAAAGCCTAACCCTTTAATTTTATCTGGCTACCATGTATACTATCCGACAACGTCCACCCAATCTGTATGGTGGACAGAACTTCCCCCAAAACTAGACCTGTTTTCTGGTCTTCTCTAAGAATTTCGGACAATTCTTATGAAAATGGCAGAGCTAAGGATTTCTCCTGTTATCAATTAAAAAGTCTTTCATTGACTTTTTAACTTATTACGGCCAAAAAGTAACACACTTGAATAAGGCATTTGACAATTTTGGTTAATAACCAATTTGAACTCTTTTTAGAAGGGTTATGCCATGAAGAGATTATTGAAACCCTGTTTCTGAAAAGAAGCGGGGTTTTGTGTTTTAATCATCCCCCTCTAATAGGTGCCCTGATGGAAGATGATAATAAGATAAATAAACAGCTCGTACATGAGCTGACGGAATTGCGCTCGCAAAATGCCATGCTGAAAAAATCAATCACCGGAAGTATATCGGCTGAGCTTGCGGCTGAGGAGGCTAGTCAATATGCAGAAAATATTGTGGAAACGGTTCGAGAGCCCCTTTTGGTCCTGGATGAGAACCTGAAGATAATCTCGGCTAACCGAAACTTTTACAGAACCTTTAAAGTAACTCCTGGAGAGACAATAGGAAGTTTCATCTACGACCTTGGAAACAAACAATGGGACATCCCCAAACTTCGTGAGCAGCTTGAAGAAGTCCTTCCTAAACAAGAAGCGTTCGATGACTTCGAAGTTGCCCATAATTTCCATGACATCGGTCATAAAATCATGCTGCTCAATGCACGCCGAATATATCAGAAAGACATCGGCGTAAAGAGGATCCTCCTGGCTATTGAGGACATCACCGAGCGTAGGGAGATAGAAAATGGTCTGAAAAAAGCTCATGAAGAGTTAAGGGAGTTGACCACCGAGTTAAAACGTACCGCTAAGGTAAAATCTGAATTCTTGGCCAACATGTCACATGAGCTCAGGACCCCGCTTAACTCCATTAACGGTTTCTCTGAGGTATTATACGACGAGACTTTCGGACCGCTTAATGAGAAGCAGAAGAAATACGTTAATAATGTTTTAACCAGCGGAAAGCACCTTCTCTTACTGATAAATCAGATACTTGATATGGCAAAAGTTGAAGCCGGAAAGATGAAGCTGGCCTTATCCAGCTTACCCATGAAAAGCTTGTTAAATGAGATTTCACTGCTGGTAGAAGCGGATATGGTCAGTAAAAAAAAGCTTCAAATGTTAATTGAAATAGCCGACGATCTGCCGAATATTGAAGCGGATGATCTCAAGGTAAAAGAGATAATTTATAACCTGCTTTCAAACGCAGTTAAATTTACCCCCGAGGGTGGTAAAATTGGCATGCAGGCGAAGAAAGCCGATTCCGAGATAGAAATAGTGGTCTGGGATACGGGGGTCGGTATTGCACCTGAGAATATGGGGAAAATATTCGAAGGGTTTTTCCGTGTCGATACTCCCTATTCTCGGGTAACTGAAGGGACCGGACTCGGTTTGCCGCTTTCTAGAAAGCTGGTTGAGTTGCACGGCGGGAAGCTTTCTGTAGAATCAGAGGGGCTGAATAAAGGCACCTCCGTCCGGTTTACTTTGCCGATATCCAGGAGAGTGGTGTGAGATGAGGAAGAAAGCATTAGTTGTCGATGATAATGGAAACAATCTGATGCTGGAAAGAGACCTTTTAGAGATCGCTGGCTTTGACGTATTTGAAGCTGATAATGCTTCCAGCGGGATTGCTATTGCCAAGAAGGAAAAACCGGATATTATAATTATGGATGTACGGCTTCCAGATATGCGTGGTACCGAAGCCGCCAAGATATTACGCCAAGATAAAGAGACACGCGATATTCCCATTGTTTTTGTTACTGCTTCCGTAATGGCAGAAGGCAGAGAAGAGATAAAAGCCATAACTAACACCGGATTTATAGGTAAGCCGATAAATACGCGCACCTTTGCGAAAGAAATTAGTCAATTTATTAAGTGAGTTTTTTAGTATGAGAAGTCAAATTCAAAGGATATAGATGATAAAAGACAAACCAGTAATCTTAATTGTTGATGACCATCCCGAAAACATTGAACTTCTCGAAGCATATCTTGTTCCCCAGGGTTATGAAATTGTCAAGGCGACAAACGGTGAAGAAGCTCTAGGAAAACTTTCTGGTAATCAAATCGATCTGGTTCTGCTGGACGTATTGTTGCCCGGCATGGATGGTTTTGAAGTTACCCGCAGAATCAGGCAAGATAATACACATCGACTTCTTCCGATAATCTTGGTTACCATATTGCGGGAAACGGAAGATCGAGTAAAAGGGATTGAAGCCGGTTGTGATGATTTTATTTCAACGCCTGTTGATAAGGTGGAGCTTTTAGCCAGGGTCCGGTCCCTGCTAAAGGTCAAAGCCTACAACGACTTGAAGAGTAATTACCGGAGAGAGCTGGAGTCTGAGGTAACCAGGAGAACCGAGGAATTAAAGCAGGCCTTGGGGAACCTGCAGCAGGAGATTAGCGAGCGTAAGCGGGCGGAGGATGAGCTGAAAGAAGCATTGGAGAAATTACGTTCATTATCGGCCTATGTCGATTCCATGTATATGGTGGACAGAGACTGCACTTATCTGTTCATGAATGAAGGGCACCTAAAAAGGTTTGGCCTATTAATGGAAGAAGTTATTGGTAAACGATACGATCAATTTCATTCCGAGGAGGACGCAAGGCATTTTACGGAAGCTGTCCATGAGGTATGCGAAACCGGCAACCCAAGAACAAAAGAACACAAAAGTGAAAGGGATGGGAGGTTTTATCTCCGTACATTCACCCCGATCATAGGCCGTAATGTAGATGGAAAAATATCGCAAGCGGCTGTTATTTCAAAAGATATTACCAACATTAAGGTGTCGGAGAAAAAACTCAAAGATACCCTTGACAGTCTCAAGAGAGCATTAAACACAATCATTCAGGTCATGGTATCCACCGTGGAAACACGAGATCCCTATACCGCCGGTCACCAGCTCCGGTCTGCGGACCTTGCCTGTACAATTGCCACCGAGATGGGACTTTCTCAGGATAAAATCGATGGCATCCGCATGGCTGGTTCCATCCATGACATTGGCAAACTATCGACCCCTGCGGAGATATTGTCCAAACCGACAAAACTGTCTGAACTCGAGTTTTCCCTGATTAAAGAACACGCCAGGAAGGGTTATGAGATTCTAAAAGATGTGGAATCTCCCTGGCCCTTGGCCGAAATCATCGGCCAGCACCATGAGCGGGTGGACGGTTCAGGTTATCCAAGAAACCTGAAAGGAGAAGAAATTTGCATTGAGGCCAGGATTCTCGCCGTTGCCGATGTGGTGGAATCCATGGCGTCTCACCGTCCCTATCGTCCTGCCTTGGGAATCAATGCAGCCCTGGATGAGATCGAAAAGAACAGCGGGACCCTTTACGACAATACTGTCGCAGATGTCTGCCTGAGATTATTTCGGGAAAAAGGCTTTCAACTCACCGTGATTTAACTATAGCGGAAAGCCTCAACTCAAAACTGGAGAGTTGTGGCTTCGTAGATGAACTCGTTAAAAGCGACGAGACTTTGACACTGTTTATAATGTCAATATTGCTCAGGATATCTTAAGCAAGTAGCCTTTCGCTTTGGGGTTGAGGATGTAAGGTCGTAACATTCTCTCCGTTATCATTTGAGATGTAAGCGGATCTCCTAATTTTTCGATGTATTGGATGATTGAGACGTCAAGATTTAGCGATCTTATGAAATGATTTACCCGGACTCGGGAAAGGCCCATTTTCCGGGCAAGATCGCTTTCGTTCTTGGCTTCACCAGTCTCAATCGTCCGGGCATATTCTTTAGCCACGTATAGAGGATTACGATAATTAGGAAGAATTCGTTCTTCCCTAAGCTTCTTGTTATTGCCAAGGCAGATCATAATAGTGAAAGTTCTGTCCACCACGCAGTCTGGGGAGCCATAAAAAAGGGGTTAGGCTACGTGCTTAACCCCTTAATTTTATGGTGCTCCTTCCTGAATTCCACAAAGCAACGCCATCCATGATGATGAAATATTTCACCATAACCTTGATCTATACCTAAAGTGATAAGTAAATAAATTGTCGTGGTATATTGTTTTCCGCAAATTACCTGCTATTCGATTGGTAATCCTCTGAAACACCGTTGCAGCACAACCGAGGCATTAGAATCTTATCCCAAAATGACGGTTACAGTTCTGCGAAAATCGGTAATTAGGAAAAAATCTGTCAAAAGGGACCAGAAAGCACAGGGCTTCCTGTAAGCTTGGGGCTCTGCCTAAGGGTACTCATTCATTTTTCCAAACATCTGGACCATAAGAAGTGATGGATCCTCTATCGCCGTGTTAAATGAGATAACGATAGTCACATTTTTTACGGGCCAATGGTAAGCAATGCTTCTGTATCCATAAATCTGGCCGTCATGCCCCCAAACATAACTACCATTCGAGGTTTTGATGGAACCTAAGCCCAAACCGTAGCTAAAGATATCTGTAGAACTCACCGGTGTCTGTCTTTGTGCTTGCATGCCGGCGGAAAGCAGCGTCCCTTTTACCGCAGCTTCGATCCATGTTTTCAGATCGTAAATGTCCGAAATAATGGCACCGGCTGCTCCTGCACAGGAAGGATCGAATGCTTCCGTTACATCTGCCGTGGGATCACTCCCAGACCAGCCAAACCATCCGTAACCATGGGAGTGCCGGCCCCAAAAGAAATTGTCGTCCGGGTAGTAGGTATTGTTCAGGTTTAATTTCTCAATAATCCTTTTCTTGATTTCATAGGCTACACTATGGCCGGTAATTATCTCTATGATCATTCCTGCCATGATCGTATTGGTGTTAGAATACTCATAACTGGAACCGGGCGGAAAAGAGTATGGCTGGCTCTTCGCAATGTCCACAAATTCCTGAGGATTCCATACCTTTAGAGGGTTGGTGCTCATTTGGCTAGTGAAAAGGGTGGATTTATTATAGTTGAAAATTCCGCTGGTGTGATTGCAAATCATCCTGATGGTCACGTTGTCGGCACTGGGGAAATCCGGGAAGTACTTGCTCAGTTTTTCCTCCAGACTCAGCAGCTTTTCATCGACCAATTGCAGGAGAACCGTATAGGTAAACGTCTTGGTTAAGCTGCCCATTCTGAAACGGTAGTCATCTTTCATTACCTCTCCAAAGGCCATATTGGCTTTACCTTTTGCCTTGATCCAAACCAAATTTCTATCAGGCGCCCAGACACCGGCAATCAAACCCGGCACTTTATTGCCGGACATAACGGAATCCGTTAACTCTTCATAATTACTGATTATGGCTTGATTATCGACCTGCTGCTGATTAATGGCATTATTCGCTGCGCAGGAGATGAGAGAGATCCATAATAAGACAACCGAGACGAGTGCAGAAAATGTTTTTTTCATAAGGTTGATGCCTTTCTTTGCTTACAATAGGCTTGCCAGCTTGGCGTCAAGAATCTTGGCAAATTCCAGAAAAGCCGCTTCCTCCGGAGTGCCATTGGCTGAATTTGTAGTAGAGCCTAGAACGCAAGTTTCTAAATATCATTTCATCCCCTTAAACAAAAAGCCCCGCCTCTATTGAATTGATAAGGATTTGCTTTTTAGTGGCGCGAAATATAACAAAGACAGCCTTATATGTCAAAAATAATGGCCACAGATAAGGCTGTGAGATGCGGTCAAGCTTTCTTGACATCCGGGTGTGAATGATTAAGTATAAAAAAATTGTTTGGTTAAGAAGCTGAAACGGGTCTGATGAATTATCGCTGGCCAGACGGAGCGGAAAGTCATGGGGCTACAGAAAGCAATTTCTAACTCACTCATGGTGGCCACTGCGCTGGCGGCCTCGGCATTGAGCGGGTGCGCCGTCGGTCCCGATTACCAGCGGCCCAAGGCGCCGTCCGTTCCGGCCTATACGGCGGCAGTCCTGCCGGAGGAGACAGCCGCTGCGCCCGGTGCAGAGTCAGGCGGTGTGGCGCAAAGCTTCATCCTCGGTCAGGACATCCCCGACCAGTGGTGGAACCTGTTTCGTTCGGAGGCGCTGGCGGCATTGGTCCGCGGGGCGCTTAAGGACAGCCCGACCTATGCCGCCGCCCAGGCCACACTACGCCAGGCCCAGGAAATCCGGCAAGCCCAAATGGGGGTGCTCTTTCCCGCTGTAGATGCAAACATTTCCGCGTCCCACATAAAACAGTCCGGCGTGGCCTTTGGCCAGACCAGTGCCAATATCTTCAACCTTTTCAACGCCTCGGTCAATGTCTCCTACTCACTCGATCTTGCCGGAGGCTTGCGTCGTGAGCTGGAAGCACTCCAGGCGCAGATCGATTATCAGCGCTTTCAACAGGAAGGCGTTTATCTGGCGCTTACATCCAATATTGTCACTACCGTGGTGAAAGAAGTCGCCCTGCGCGCCCAGCTCCTGGCCACGCGTGATATCCTGGCCCTGCAGGAGAAGCAGCTTGCAGTGATCGAGAACCAGCTCCGTCTTGGCGCCGTTTCACGCTCCGACATACTGGCGCAACGGACGGAGATTGCCCAGACACGGGCCACCCTGCCGCCGCTGGAAAAGGAACTGGCGCAGACCCGTCACCTGCTCGCAGTGCTTGCGGGGAGGTATCCCAGCGAAGCGGCGACGCTTCCCGAGTTTAATTTCGACAGTATGCAATTGCCCCGGGAATTGCCGGTGAGCTTGCCCTCAGCCCTGGTCAGACAGCGTCCTGACATACGTGCTGCGGAAGAACTTCTGCACGCGGCAAGCGCACAGGTCGGCGTGGCGACAGCCAACCTCTATCCCCACCTCACCTTGACGGGCAGCTATGGATCAGAGACCGACGTGCTCGGCAATCTCTTCGGCAGCGGCACTTCCACCTTCAATCTGGGGGCAGGCTTGCTGCAGCCCCTGTTCCGCGGTGGTGCACTGAATGCTCAGCGCCGCGCGGCCCTTGCGGTCTACGATCAGGCCACGGCCCAGTATCGCGCCACGGTCCTGCAGGCTTTTCGGAACGTCGCTGATGTGCTGCGGGCACTGGATGCAGATGCAAGCACCCTCAAGGCGCAGTCAGAGGCAGCGGCAGCGGCGCGGGATGCGCTTGACCTCACAGGGAAGCAGTTCCAGCTGGGTGCCGTTAGTTATCTTTCACTGCTCAATGCCGAACGCCAGTATCAGCAAGTGCGGATCAGCCTGGTGCAGGCGCAGGCCGCCCGTTTTGCCGATACGGCGGCGCTTTTTCAGGCACTGGGAGGGGGATGGTGGAATCGTGTTCCGCAAACAGAAGAAGTCTCAACAGCCAAGGTGCCGTAAATGAGTAAAAACAAGAAGAAGGCAATAGCATTCACCCTTTTGGGCCTGACGATTCTTGTCGTCATTCTCATCGCCGTCAAGGCGTTGCAGATCCGGGCGATGACCGAACAGGCCAAGAAAGCCCTTCCCCCGCCAGAGACGGTGAGCGCCACCGTGGCAAGAGCAGCATCCTGGGAGACGGCTCTGACGGCGGTCGGTTCTTTGCTTGCCGTCCAAGGGGTAACCGTGGCGGCCGAGTTACCGGGAAAGATAGTGGAAATTGCATTCCAGCCGGGAGAGAAGGTCCTGAAGGGGGACCTGTTGATCCGCCAGGACACAAGCTCGGAAGAGGCCCAGCTTACCGGCGCCCTGGCCCAGGCGAAGCTGACCCAGACTATTCTTGATCGCAACGCCAAGATGCTGCCGAATCAGGCCATCTCGCAAGCCGACTACGACACTTCCGTGGCGAACCTCGAGCAGGCAACGGCCCAGGCTGACAACATCCGCACCACCATCGGCAAGAAAACGATCCGCGCTCCCTTTAGCGGCAGTCTCGGCATCCGGCAGGTAAACTTAGGGCAGATCCTCCGGGACGGAGATCCGATTGTTACGCTGCAATCCCTCGACCCCATCTTTGTCAACTTCGCCCTCCCTCAGCAGCATCTGGCCCAAATACGGTCCGGCCTGCCGGTGCGGGTAACCTGCGATGCTCTGCCCGGCTTGACGATCGAGGGGCGCATCAACGCGGTGAACCCACTGGTGGACGCCGAAACCCGCAACATCCAACTCCAGGCGACCTTGACCAACGGAGACGAGAAGCTCCGGCCTGGTATGTTCGTCAATGTGGCGGTTCGTCTCTCCATCCGGAATAAAGTTGTTGCCATTCCCGCCACCGCCGTGCTCTATGCCCCCTACGGCGACTCGGTCTTCGTCGTCTCCGCTAACAAGGCGGGAGGCAAGACGGTACGCCAGCAGTTCGTGAGACTCGGCGAGAAACGCGGCGACTTCGTGGCCGTCGTAAAGGGGCTGAAAGAGGGGGATAATATCGTCAGCACCGGTGTTTTTAAGCTGCGCAATGGCCAGGCCGTGGCAGTCGACAACCGGATCGCCCCATCGTTCAAGATAACTCCCAATCCAGAGAACAACTGACCCATGAAAGTCACCGACCTGTTCATCCGCCGCCCTGTGCTGGCCCTCGTGGTCAACCTGCTCATCATCATCGCGGGCCTGCAGGCGATACGGACCTTGAACGTCCGCCAGTATCCCCACAGCGAGAATGCCACGGTGACCGTAACTACCGTCTACATAGGCGCGAGCGCAAACCTGGTGCGCGGATTCATCACTTCGCCACTGGAGCGCACCATCGCCGCTGCCGACGGCATTGAATACATGGAATCCCAGAGCACGCTCGGCCTCTCCACGATCAATGCGCGCCTCAGGCTCAACTACGATTCCACCAAAGCCCTGGCCGAGATCAGCTCCAAGGTCGACCAGGTGCGCCGCGACCTCCCCCCGGAGGCGGAGGTGCCGATCATCAACATCGAGTCCGCCGACAGCCGGTTCGCCTCGGCCTATTTAAGCTTTAGTTCCGACATCCTGCAGCAGAACGAGATCACCGATTTTCTGGTGCGCGTTGTCCAGCCGCGCCTGTCCGCCATCAAGGGGGTGCAGCGGGCCGACATCCTCGGCGGCCGCACCTTCGCCATGCGCATCTGGCTCAAGCCCGAACGGATGGGGGCCTTGGACATCAGCCCGGCCCAGGTGCGCCAGGCCCTGGCTGCCAACAACTTCCTGGCCGCCCTGGGACACAGCAAGGGGGAACACATCCAGGTCAACCTCACCGCCGACACCAACCTCAATACGGTCAATGAGTTCAAGCAACTCGTGGTAAGCCAGAGGGGCGGGATAATCGTGAGGCTGGGCGACATCGCCGATGTGGTGCTGGGGGCCGAAGACTATGATGCCGAGGTCCATTTTACCGGCCGGACCGCGGTGTTCATGGGCATTTGGCCGCTCCCGAACGCTAACTCCCTGGACGTCATCAAACGGGTGCGGGTGGAAATGGAAGCCCTCCAGCACGACCTGCCGGTGGGACTCAAGGGCCTCGTTGCCTATGACGCCACCAACTATATCTCCAACGCCATAAGCGAGGTGCTCAATACTCTCGGTGACACGCTCATAATCGTCATGGTCGTTATTTTCCTTTTCATCGGCTCCTTTCGTTCCGTTTTGGTGCCCGTGGTGGCGATTCCTCTGTCCCTGATCGGCGGCGTTTTCCTGATGCAGGCCTTCGGATTCACGATAAACCTGCTCACCCTTCTGGCCATTGTCCTTTCCGTTGGTCTGGTAGTCGATGATGCTATTGTGGTGGTTGAGAACGTGGAGCGCCATCTGCGCGAAGGAAAATCTTCCCTGGAGGCCGCGTTAATTGGGGGCCGTGAACTCGTCGGGCCGATCATCGCCATGACGGTCACCCTGGCAACGGTCTACCTTCCCATCGGCTTGCAGGGGGGGCTCACGGGTTCCCTATTCCGCGAGTTTGCCTTCACTCTGGCCGGGGCCGTCACCATCTCCGGGATCGTGGCCCTGACCCTTTCGCCGGTAATGTCGTCATGGCTGCTCAAGCCCGGCATGGAAGAGCACGGCCTGGCCGGCCGCATCGCCCGCGACTTTGAACGGTTCAAGAGCTTTTACAGCCGCCTGCTCGGCGCCACTCTGGCAGCGCGGCCGGCCGTCTATACGGTCTGGATCGTTGTTTCCCTCTTAACCCTGCCCATGTTCATCATGTCCGCCAAGGAGCTGGCGCCTACGGAGGACCAGGGAGTCGTCTTCGGCATTCTCGACGCTTCCGCCAACTCGACCATTGACCAGAACAGGCGCTATGCAGCGGCAGTAAACCAGGCTTTCCTGAGCATTCCGGAAACCGATTTTACCTTCCAGGTTACCTTCCCCAACGCCGGTTTCGCCGGGATGGTCGTGAAACCCTGGAAAGACAGGAAGCGCACCATCTTCCAAATTCTCCCGGACGTCCAGCAAAAGCTCCAGGTCATTCCCGGGATTAGGATCTTCCCGACGCTCCCGCCCGCCCTCCCCGGCGGCGGCGATTTCCCGGTGGAATTCATCCTGGCTTCGACAGCCGAATCCGGGCAGATTCTGGAATTTGCCAACCAATTGCAGATGAAGGCCATGCAGAGTAAAATGTTCGCCTTTCCGCCGCTCATCGACGTCAAGATTGATCAGCCTGAGTCCCAATTCCTCATCGACCGGGACAAGGCGGCCTCCCTGGGGCTCAACCTGGGGCAGGTCGCCGGCGACCTGGGCGGGCTTACGGGTGGCGACTTCGTGAACCGCTTCGACATCTCGGGCCGCAGTTACAAGGTCATTCCACAGATTCAGCGGGTCGACCGTCTCAATCCCGAGCAACTCAAAAATGTTTACGTTACCGGTCCGAACGGCAAACTGGTTCCGCTGGGCACCGTTGCCACCCTGCGCGAGTCCGTTATTCCCCGTTCCCTGAATCGCTTCCAGCAGTTAAACGCCGTCAAGATCAGCGGGGTGGCCCTCCGGCCATTGGATGAGGCGTTGCGCTTCCTGGAGGACGAAGCGGCAAAGATCTTGCCCAAAGGATATATCATTGACTACACCGGCGAGTCCCGTCAATTGCGCACCGAGGGCAACAAATTCCTGCCCGCCTTCGGCCTGGCCGTTGTCCTGATTTTCCTGGTGCTGGCCGCCCAGTTCAACAGCTTTCGCGATCCCTTTGTCATCCTCACCGGTTCGGTGCCGCTGGCCATGTTTGGCGCGCTTCTTTTTACATACCTGAAGATGCCCGACCCAAACGTCCCATTCTGGACCCATGGCTGGACAACCACCCTCAATATTTACTCGCAGGTGGGGCTGGTCACCCTGGTTGGACTGGTCTCCAAGAATGGCATCCTGATTGTCGAATTCGCCAATAGGTTGCAGCTCCAGGGACTGCCCAAGCTGGAGGCCGTGCGTCAGGCCGCAGTCATCCGCCTCCGACCGATCCTGATGGTCAGCGCCGCCACCATCGCCGGCCATTTCCCGCTTACCCTGGTCACCGGCGCCGGCGCCGCCGCCCGTAACTCCATCGGTCTCGTCCTGGTCGGCGGGATGTTCATCGGCACCTTTTTCACCCTGTTCGTCATACCATCCATCTATATGCTCATCGCCCGGGATCACAGCCAGGATCGTGAGCGTAATATTAGCACTACGCCGGGATCCGGAATTAATTCGAGTTTGGGGAATATCCATATTTAGGTCCATCTGGAAGGGGGTTCTTTTTCGCTTCCAAAACTGGCCCCGTTTTGGGCCGTCTCAGAGCACCTCGAAAATTTACTAAGAATAGCGGACCGAGCGTAGCTTCCTGAACCGCTGATTTCCCGATCCCCCGCCTCTATGCAACATTCCTAAAGTATTCATCGATGCATATATCCATTGACACGCAAAAAAAGCACCTCTATACTTCCGACTATCGAAAGGCAATGACTTATAAATTCAATTAGGGGGGATAAGAACATGATGCAAAAATTCTATTCATTGGCAACAAAAGTTCAGCGGGTATCTATGTTTCACGTGACAAGGGATCTTGTAATTTTGATCATGCTCGGCCTACTGGCGTCATCTCCGGCACTGGCTGCACAATCTTCACCATCCTGGCAACAGGTTGTCGCCGCAGCCAAGAAGGAAGGAGCCGTTTCGATTCTTGGGCCGGAGGGCGTCGAGGCGCGCGACGCGCTGACACGGCCCTTTCATACTAAATATCCTGAAATCGAGGTCGAATTTCAGAGCATGGAAGGCCCCAAAATTGCCCCCAAACTGATCGCTGAACTTGCTGCTGGCCGCAACAGCACGGACATGGTGATTGCCGGAACAACCACGATGCTTGTATCTCTTCTCCAGGCCAATGTGCTGGTTCCGCTTAAACCATTTCTGTCCGGCCCGAACACCCAGGACCAAAGCAAGTGGCTCGGGGGTAAGATGAAGTTTTCCGACAATGCGGGAATTTACAATCTGATTTTCAGCCAGTACGTCAAGCCGCCGTTTGTTTATAACACGAAGCAGATTTCCGGAACTGATTTCAAATCATGGAAAGACCTTCTCGACCCTAAATGGCAGGGAAAGATCGAGATGAAAGACCCACGCAGTGCCGGGGGTGGCTTGGCGAATGTAACACATTGGTACGTCACGGAAAGTCTCGGCAAAGATTTCATTCGGAAATTTTTCACCCTAAAGGATTTGATGATAATGCGGGACGATGGGCAAATGTTGGATTCCTGCGCGCAAGGCAAGTATCCGATTGCGGTGGGGCCAGGCGATGTGCCTACCAACGAGTACATCAAAAAAGGCCTGCCGCTTAAGCAAATAGTACCCGAGTCCCTGAAAGAGGGAACGTATATTACCGCTGGCAATGGCAGTATGGTGGTTGCGCGCAACGCGCCCCATCCGAACGCGCTACGTGTATATGTGGATTTTCTCTTATCGCCGGAAGGTCAACTCGCGTGGAGCAAGGCTGCCGGCTTCGCCAGTCTGCGCCGTGATGTTCCCCACGACCATGTCCCAGACATTTTTGTGCCCAAGGAAGGCATGTCTTACCTGGAGTCGTCAAATGAGAAGTATGTCCTGATGAGAAACGAGATCACGGATTTTATCAAGACCGTATTGAAACGCTAGCGGCAAGGATTGATCTGCTCGACTAAGACGAGGACATGAGCTGCCTGCGAGTGTCAATTGTTAACAAATAATAGACACCGGACCTCGAGGAGGTAAAACCACCGCCTGGAGAGCTGGATGCGGAAAATCCGCCAGGCCGGTTCGGAAGGGCGATACAAACCAAACCCGTGTATCATTCCCACCCCATCTCGTCGCTCCTCATATCGATTCCTGATGAATGGCCGGCATTTTGGCGACTTTGCACAAAGAGGCCTTATAGGGAACGGAGCCGGTGATCACATCGATACAGGCGGAACCAAACAACAGGTTGGCGTTGGCCCCCTCAGAGGAATAAGGATCATATCCGGGAAGATCCAACTCCGGGCAGGCTTGCCACCAGCCGTGTTGCAGGCAAACGACGTCGGCAGCTATTCCTGGGGTAAGTTTGGCCTTTACCCTGACTTTTCCCTGTGGCGTTTCCACCTGCACCCATTCGTCGTTTTCAATCTTCAGTTCCTTCGCCCTGGCGGGATTAATTTCCACGAAGGGATGCGGTACGGCCTTGCGTAGCGACGGGAGGGCGCGGTGCTGGCCGTGGCAGAATTGGAGCAGTTTGGAACAGGTGAGGATAAGCGGGTAGGTGCCGGCCAGTTCCGGCTTGCTGACGGGACTGATCAGCGGCTCCTGATAAGCGGGCAGGGGTTCATAGCCATAGTCCTTAAAAAGCTGCGAATAAATTTCGATCCGCCGGGAAGGAGTGACAAAGCCCTTCGGGACATTTTGATTTTTATCCCCTTGCGCGAACTTTTGATAAGTCATCGGCAGGTCAACGGCGACGCCGCCCGGATTTGCCTTTAATGTCGGGAGGTCCAAGCCAAGGGGGCGCAAGGAATCATGGAACGCCGCTTCCATGTCTCCCTGCCAGAAATGATCGCCCAAGCCGAGACGCACCGCCAGGTCGAAAATAATTTCCATGTCCGACCGGGTTTCATAGAGAGGGGCGATCACGGCGGGCCGATACTGCACCCAGCGGTTGGCCGCCTGGGTATTGGGGAAACCTTTTTTAACAAACGCTGATTCCAGAAAAGTGGTCACCGGGAGAACAATATCGGCCAGTTCGGCCGCGGGGGTCATGAAAAGCTCTAGTTGCACAAAAAAATCAATTGCTTTCAAAGCGTCCCGGGCGGCAAGACTATGGCTGTTGGCGGTCACGGTGTTTCCCCCAAAGGCGGCCAGTGCCCGTATCTGATAAGGTTTTCCCGTCAGGACCGCAGTAAAGAAATCATAGGCCTGAATATTGGAGGCGGGGATTCCTGCCGGTCCCAGGGGCCTTTTATCGTAACTCAACCTCAGTTTGTGCCCGTCGGCGGAAAGCAGTTTGGCATCGCGGACCGGGAAGCCGGGCAGTGAGGGAAAAAAGCAATTCCCCCCCGGTTGGTCTAAGTTGCCCGTCAGGGCATAAAGAATGCAGAGCGCCCGGTTGGTCTGCATGGCGTTGGTGTGCTGTTCCAACCCGTTATAGGAGAAGTAACTGGCTGGCTTTATCTCCCCGAGCCAGCGGGCAAATTTTCGGACTTGTTGCGCCGGGATACCGGTGATCTCTTCAATCCTCTCCGGCGTGTAGGGCTCCGTCAGCTCTCGCAAGCAGTCAAAGACCGTACACACATTGACCGATGTCTCAGGAGAAAGCTTCACTTTCCGGGAGCACGTCAGTTCGGGGTCAATCCCCGCCTGAAGATAAGCCCCCCGGGCCGGATCGTAGACCGCCAATCCCGCCCTGGACTTGTCCCAGACAAGGTAGCCCCCGTGCGGTTCCATCTCTAGGTCCTGGGACCTCAGGAGATCTCCCCTGTCCTCCCGGACTAAAAAAGGCGCATTTGTCCACTCCCGGACAAAAGAACTATCATAGAGTCCTTCTTGGAGCAGGAGGTGGATAAGCCCCAATATCAAGGCGCCGTCCGTCCCGGGCCGGATCTGAAGCCAGAGGTCCGCTTTTCTTGCGATTTCGTTCTCGCGCGGGTCGATCACCACAAGTTTCGCCCCCCTTCTTCTGGCCTTTTCGATGTTCTGTACGTTGCAACGGCTGCTCGTGTAGGGATTGTGTCCCCAGATTATCATGAGGGCCGTGTTTTCAAAATCAGCAAAAGGCGTCTTTTCCGCGCCGTAGGTATAGCGGGAACCCGTATCCCGATGCCACTGACATACATGTCCCGTGGCCATGCAATTGGGTGAGCCGAAACAGAAGGCAAGCCTAATCATCCATTCCGCGTAGTCCTGGGCGGGTGATCCGCCAGGGCCCGGTCGATTGAACGCCACCGCCTGGGCGCCGTATTTTTCCTTTATTTCCCTCAGTTTTTCGGTGATGGTCGCCATGGCCTCCTCCCAGGAGATGCGCTGCCACCCCGGATCCGGGTCGCCCTTAGGGCGGGTCCGCTTGAGGGGGTAACGCAGGCGCTGGCTGTTGTAGACTAATTCCGGCCCGGCCAGTCCCTTCGGACATAGAGGGGTAGAATGGGGATGATCGGGATCGCGGCTGACCTTCACCAGCCTTCCTTCTTCCACCGTACAAATAATCGGACAGGACGATTGGCATTGGGCGCAGTAGGATCGAATTTTGAAGGTCGGGCTTGTCTTCAGCATTGCTTCCTCCTTCTTCGCTGCAAAGGGTGGCAATTGAGGGGGCTTCGACAGAACTTTCCTTAGACTGTAGGCTACTATGATTATTTTTACAAAAGCAAGAAATAAAAAGTTTCTTTCTTATGATGCTACCTATGGATGCTTTATATCCAGGCGGATACCGAATCTGCATGACCCGTATATAATTCTCCTATAGATATTAGAATTGTAAAAAAAATTTGCAAATTTCATTCTCATAGGCATATAAATAAAGAAGTATACAGTAATTTTTACATGAAAATAAGAGTAAATGACGTTTGAAAGTCTTTTGCAGCCCCTGCACTTCTCGATTATTATCTTCATGAACTTTTGATTGGGTAAGATGCTTAAACTACTTAATTTCGACTTTTACTATTATCTCGAAAGCATAAATAATGAGATGCCAGAATTATGAACAACCTTAAACCCTTGAATAATGAACATGGCATGGTACTCGTATTAACGATGCTGATCATGACGGCGCTCGTTTTGTTAGGCACAACCGCATTGATGGAATCGCAGACGGAACTAAAGATTGCCGCCAATTATAAAAACAGCGCGCGAGTCTTTTATGACTCTGATGCCGGTATAAATTTCGCAATTGGCATGATGGAGATTGGCCTTAAGGCTAACCCGCCGACGTTTAGCCTCCCTACAACCGTCGGGGGGACATCAACGCTCACGTATACTATACCAAGTGGATTTACCTTTTCAATATCAGCCATAACAATGTTGGCGGCAAACATATATTCCTTTACAAGTACCAGCACTGGTCCTAACAATTCTCAAGCGGCTATCACAGTAACCTTTACCCCTGCCGGTGGCATCTTTAATTACGGGATCTTTAGCCAGAATGGAGTCACCCTGAGCGGAAACGGTTACACTGACAGCTACGATTCATCCGTTGGTCCTTGGGCTTTAGCAACACACCATACTAATGGTGATGTAGGAACCAATGCCAGCGGTGCGGGTGTCATCCGTCTGTCCGGTAACGCCAGGATCTATGGAAATGCCCAAGTAGGGGTGGGAGGCGATGCAAGCACTGGAATTACCACAAGCGGCAATGCAGCCGTGCTAGGACAAGAATTGGTTGCAAGTTCACCAAAAGACATGACGCCGGTGGCAGACCCTGGCGGAGGAACAGCTGCAACCCTTAACTTATCATCAAATGATAGTCAGACCATCAGCTCCGGCGCTTATCGCCTCCCTTCAATAAGCCTCAGTGGGAATGCCACTGGAAATATAAGCGGTAACGTGACTTTGTATGTAACGGGAAATATATCTATTTCCGGAAATGCAACACTGAACGTCCTAGCGGGAGGTTCGCTGACCATATATGCTTCCGGAACTGTTAGCATCAGCGGGAATGGAATAACCAACAATACCCTTCTCCCTAAAAACCTTATCATTTATGGCACTTCAACCTGCAGCAGCGTGAGTATCAGCGGGAACGGTAACCTTTACGGGGCGATCTATGCACCTAATGCAAACGCATCAATTACGGGAAATGGGAACATTTACGGATCAATAGTCAACTCATCTATGACTGATTCCGGAAATGGAAGCATCCATTATGACGAAGCCCTTCAGAATGTTGGCACCAGTTCCAGTTTAAGACTCCTGTCATGGAGACAGCTCTAAAGGATGGTGTACTATTTAGAGGTGTGATCCCCCTCGGTGACGTTAGAACGTTTGCTAGATAACCTTGTGCGAGAAGGCTTCGGTTATGACGTATCAAGAAAACATAAAGATGGCTTCTCCTGTTCTAAGTCCTTTAATTCCAGTGGGAAGATCACGAAGTTTTTTCTATGATACAATCCGGGGAGCCAATTTGTAACATAGGCAGAACTTCTTCCATTTCTGAGGTTCTGCCTTTGTCTTTTATTACCTTGATGAAAGATGAATAAATCCAGTTGTAACGCATTTTGAAAAATAGGCTTGCCGGGTGACTCGACCAAGAGGTGATCTGGATTCTCAAAAGAGCGGCCACCCATCCATCTTTCTTACCCAACCGCACTGCCAGTCAGTGCTTTTTGATGCAAAACAGATGAAAAACAATGATGGAAAATATCCCTTGACAATCAAAAACGGCCCCCCTATACTTCCACCCGTCGAAAGCAATGCCTTATCAAAAAAATCAAAGGTGCGTACGCCAAAGCCAGCGGTGGCGTGCCTATGGAGTATCTGGAAAGGGCGATTCGAGATACAGTTCCCGCTAAGATTGAGGCCAACGTCGATGCCGCAAGGAAGGCATACGAAATGAAATACTCCTTCGTCCAAAACTCTCCGCCCCAAAGAGCATCTTTCACCGACGGCACTCTCTAAATATCTCTCTGGCCGTTATGCTCTTGATTGTCTGGACAACTTTCTTCGGACTCTACATTGGCACCCTTTGAACCAAGAAATGGACGTGATCTCAATTAACGCCAATTTGCAAAAAAAATCTCGTACCGCTTCGATATTTCTATACATATATCACGAAGTTTTTATCAACCTCTTCGGAAAACACCATTTGACGGTGCTTTGCCGGACATACAAGATAGTAAAGCAAAACCGTTACGTTATGGCTCTTATGGATATATTTGCTCGCACGGCAAATATCTCACAAGGTACTTTACGAAGTTAGCTCGGGGAATTAATTCCGAGAGAGATTAAACCATATAGTATAAGGAGCGGAGGAATGAATCGCGATGGAATCAGCATTAAGGAAATAGAGCCGGTTGCCCCTTTTCCACAAGGGGCAACGGAAATTTTCTTAACCGGACAATGGAGCAGCAAAACGGAGAAGACTTCACCATGCCGCCAGGCATGTCCCATAGGGAATGATATTGCCAGGGCCTTCTATTATGCATCAAAAGGCGAGTTCGACAAGGCGCTGGCAATCTATCGTCAGGACAATCCCTTGCCGGGAGTTTGTGGAAGGGTCTGCTATCATCCTTGCGAACGGAACTGTAACAGGAAGGAGTTTGATGAATCCGTAAATATTCGAGGCTTTGAGCGGTTCTTGTCTGACAATGGTAACGTTGACATAAAGGCAGAAACTCCCATCCGTTTAAGAAAGGAGCGGATTGCTGTTATTGGATCAGGCCCCGCAGGGTTGAGCGCTTCCTATCACTTGGCCAGACTCGGTTACTCGGTCACGATCTATGAGGCCCTGCCCGAACCGGGTGGAATGCTCAGATACGGCATTCCGGAATATCGCCTTCCAAAAGCAATCCTCCGGAAGGAGATAGGTTATATTCAACAACTGGGAGTGGAAATAATAACCGGAATTCAGGTAGGTAAATATATCTCTCTTGCCGACATCAGAAAAGGGTGTCAGGGAGTTTTCATTGCCGTAGGCGCTCATGGCGGATCGCGGTTGGGGGTTGAAGGAGATGAACTTCCCGGTGTTATGGAGGGGATAGGGTTCCTTCGGGATATCAACCTCGGGAAAAAGATAAAAATAGGCAAGAAAGTAGCGGTGATCGGAGGCGGAAATACGGCCATCGACTGTGCCAGAACTGCACGACGGCTCGGAGGTAAAGATATAACGATCATTTATCGGCGTTCACGGGCTGAAATGCCGGCCTTGGCCGAAGATGTGGAATCCCTGGAAAAGGAAGGGATTAAAATTGAACTTCTAACTGTACCCACAAGGGTAGTTTCTCAAAATGGACGGCTTTCGGGGATTGAATGTCTCCGAACGGTGCTCGGCGCTTCGGATGCCGGCGGCCGCCCCCAACCTTTTCCTGTCCAAGGGACCGAGTTCATTCTCCCCGTCGATACCGTCATTGCCGCCGTCGGGCAGGTCCCGGAGGTGCAATTCGCTAAGGACCTCGGCATAAATGTTAGCAAAAAAGGTGTCATTGAAATCTCGCAGGAGACCGCGGCGACGAATATTGAAGGTGTATTTGCGGGAGGTGACGGAGCCGGGTCCAACGCCTTCGTGGCCGATGCTATTGCGAGCGGCAAGTTGGGGGCTTTGGCCGTTTTCTGCTACCTGGAAGGAAAGGACATCAAACAAGAGTTGCAGGACCATCAGATTGGGAACCGATCGCCTTTTTCCTTTCAGAATTCCATGGACACCGAAAAGTATCCTATCGATCTTAAGAAGGTGGTCCGTTACGACAAAGGGAACCCCCTTTGTTTTCCTCACATTGTCCGGAATAATAACCCTGAGCAGCCGCTTTCGGAAGAGAGCATCAAGAATTTCACTGAGCTGACGGGCGGTCTTGACCCGGCACGGATGCGGGCGGAAATCTATCGTTGTTTCAAATGTGGCACCTGTACCGATTGTGACTTTTGTTTCCTGCTCTGCGAGGATAATTCTAATGGTCATCCTTTCTGTTTCCAGCGCCAACTTACTGAGCGAAAAGATTGGTGCAATAACAACGCTATCTTCCGTTGAGGTTGTCATAGCAAATCAAACATGGGAAAAAGTCATGGCTGAAAAAACATCAGCCGCTCAACAACTAGCAAAGGCGGCAACGCCATAGCCGCAAAAACCCTTACAAAACAACTGGGCATTGAAGGGCGGTAGACGATCCCGAATTTTTCTAGAATAACTTCTTTACCAGCGGCATGATCACGCTGGTGGATCGGGCTACCTACAATTATTGAACTATTATTGAAATTTAAGTGATAAATGTGGATATAATACATCCCGGCAAGGAGGGAAGCATGTCCAAAGCGGAAAAGAAAAACAAGAAAGTAGAAGCGACTAACGAATCAATAACGATTACGGTGAATGGTAAAAAATATGGGCTGACCGTAGGTAACGATCTTGAACACTGGCACACCTTGGCTTACACCCTGCGGGAAACGCTTGGTCTTACGGGAACGAAGATCGGATGCGACCATGGGGAGTGCGGAGATTGTACAGTCCTTATCGACGGGAAGGAAAACCTGTCATGCACAACATTAACCGTCGAGTGCGATGGTAAAAGCATCACTACTATTGAGGGCCTGGCCGACCCGGTTACCGGGAGTCTTCATCCGGTTCAGCAGGCCTTCGTTGAACATATGGGATTTGAATGCGGGTTCTGCACACCCGGTATGATCATGACAACAAAAGCCCTTTTGGACAACAATCCCCATCCTTCCGAGATAGAGGTAAGAGAGGCTTTGGCGGGGAACCAGTGCCGATGTACAGGATACGTCAAGATCGTCGAATCAGTGCTAGCTGCCGCTAAAACAATCGGAGGTAGTTAAAATGGCTGCGGAATTTTCAGTAGTGGGCAAAAGTGTAACACGCATCGACGCGCGCCCCAAGGTAACGGGGGAAGCTAAGTTTGCCGTCGACATGCAATTACCCAAAATGCTACACATGAAGTTGCTGAGGAGCCCCCATCCTTCCGCCAGGATAAAGAATATCGACATGAGCAAGGCCGAATCGCTAAAGGGTGTTGCGGCCGTGGTGACGCACCTGGAATTTAATGGGAAAAAACTGGGATTTGGTGGAACACCCGGGGTAGTGTACGATGACCGGATGCGCTATGTAGGGGAAGCCGTGGTAGCTGTCGCTGCGGAGAATGCGGATATTGCCGAGGCCGCCGCCAATCTCGTAAAAGTTGATTATGAGGTATTGCCGGCTGTTTTTGACATAGAAGAGGCGATGAAGCCCGAGGCGATAAAAGTGCACCCCGGCGGTAATCTTTCCACGGGTACAGGTCCTAAAACTTCGGGCTACAGTTTTCACTGGGAGAAGGGGGATGTGGAGCAGGGCTTTAAGGATGCCGATAAGATAGTGGAGAGGAAAATGAAGACCCATTCCCAGTACCATGCGCCCCATGAAGGGCTGTCGTGTATTATGAGCTGGGAAGCGGCGGCCGACAAATTGACGGCCTGGGTAAGCAGCCAAGGTCCCTTTGAGGTGCGGCAATCGCTGGCCGCTTTGTTAAAACTTCCCCTGACTAAGACCAGGGTAATTAGTCCTTACGTAGGCGGAGCTCACGGTAACAAGGGAGGCGCCTCGGCGGTTTTCAAAGAATGGCAAATGGCGGCCCTGCTTTCCAGAAAGACCGGCAGGCCCGTGAAATATGAGCAGACACGCGAGGAATGCGTAACGACAACAATCAGGCGCGGATCGGCGGTATTCCATTGGAAGGTAGGCGCGAAGCAAGACGGCACTATTACGGCGATAGAGGTGAGTGCGCTTCGAGAAGCCGGGGCTTACGGCAGCAGTACTATGGCGCTTTCCAGAGCCGTGGTTGATTACGTGGTCAGCGCCAATTTCCGGTGTCCGAATATACGCGAAGACGGCAACAGCGTCTTTACCAACACCTGTAGTACCGGAGCTTACCGAGGTTTTGGCTACTTCGAAGGGAACGCCTCTTTTGCACCGGTTATTGATGAACTTACGGAAAGTCTTGGTATGGATCCCGTTGACTTTCATTTAAAAAATATCTTTAAAGCCGGAGAGCCGGTAGGGTCAACTCAACAACCCCTCTCCAGCAGTGCCCTTGATCTGGGTATCCAGGCCTGTGCCGAAAAAATATCCTGGAAGGAAAAGCGGCATAAGCCGGGTACAAAAACGATGCCCAATGGCAAGAAGCACGGCATTGGTTTAGGCATGTGCGTAGGTATGGCTTATAAGCCCAATGAAATAGTCAGCAGCGTGGTAAAGATTGAAGCTGACGGAAAAGCCCGCGTCTTTATCGGGGCCACGGAGTTAGGGCAAGGACAATCAACGGGGCAGGTACAGATGGCCGCCGAAGCACTGGGCATGCCTTTTGAGGACGTAAGCATTACCTTTTCCGACACGGAAAATACCCCCTATGCCCAGTCTCAAACTGCGAGCAGCAGCACCGTTTGTTGCGGTTGGCCCACCGTACTGGCTGCCCAGGATGCCAAGCGGCGGCTGCTTCAGGCGGCGGCGGCGAAGATGAAGAAGACCGTCGATGAATTGGATACCAAAGACGGGCTAGTCTTCGTTAAGGAAGATCCTGGAACAAGTATGACTTTTGCAGATGCCATGAAGGGAAAGGTTACTACGATCATCGGCCACGGTACCTGGTTCAACAACGGTACGACGGATCCCGCCTTCAGGCAACCCGAAGCGTGCATGTGCGAGGTGGAGGTGGATACCGAAACCGGGATTGTGGATATAACCAATCTCGTAGTGGCGGTCGATTGCGGCCGGGTAATAAGCCCTAAAAGGGTCGAATGTCAATTCCAGAACATATTATCGGGAGGAAGAGGTTATGTCCTGGCCGAAGAGCCTGTCTGGTCTGCAAAGACCGGCAGAATCTTGAATCCCAGCTGGCTGGACTATAAGCTATCCACCACTCTGGATACCGGCCCGGGGATAATGCAATCCGTAATCATCGTTGATACTTTTGATCCCTACGGACCGCTCGGAGCGAAGGGGGCCGGTGAAGCCGGGATCGCCCCCTCCGCGGGCGCCCTGCTAAACGCCATATATAACGCCATCGCGGTAAGACCTGACCGGACACCGGTCACGCCGGACGTAATATT
>Ga0082335_1001197_pt1 | contig 57683 bp, 53 predicted proteins | sample Subgrocontami58m_FD_72375 | JGI IMG/M metagenome (GOLD analysis project Ga0082335, IMG submission 72375) | Subsurface groundwater microbial communities from S. Glens Falls, New York, USA - GMW37 contaminated, 5.8 m (SPADES assembly) (version 2) ... | reverse complement strand
GCCCTCGAGCAGGAATCCGCCCGTTGGGGGCATGGGTCGTGCTCGTTCGTTCGGATCGTGCTCCTGGGAGTTTCGCGGCGGCTTTCGCGGCGGCTTTCGCGGCGGCTTTCGCGGCGGCTTTCGCGGCGGCTTGCGCGGCGGCTTTCACGGCGGCTTTCGCGGCGGCTTTCGCGGCGGCCCATCCGAGACCGATCGGGCTCCCCTGTCACCTGCCACTCAGCCGCGGAGGCGCAAGCTCCATGCGATGACGACGACGCCGAGGATCACGAGGAGCACCGTCTCCCAGATCCGGCGCGCGTCGCGGCGCCGTGAGGGCGGCGTGCCGTGGACCGCGTCCCACAGGAAGAACACGAGGACGAGGAGGGCCGGTCCCAGCAGGCGTGGGATCTCCATCGCCCGGAGGCCGACCGCGGCGATCGCGACGACGATCGCGCTGGTGAGCGCGAACCAGGCGACATCGCGGAGGTTGGATGTCCGGAGTGCAGCTGCCCGATAGCCGAGCAGGAACCCGATGAGCGCGTCGGTGCCGGCCAGGGCCGCGAGCTGTGGCCCCGTGGGCGCCGCAAGGTTGCTTCCGGGCTCCGGCAGGCCCCCCGGGACCAGCGCCGCTATCCCGGTGAAGGCGAGGAATCCCACCACGAGCGCCTGGGCGAGGACGACCGTCCGATCGGCGCCCGAGGGCCCGCTCGGGCTGGCGAGGAGCCGCGCCTCCGTGGCGAGGACGCGGGCGAGCAACCAGGCGCCGACGATCAACGCGGGCACGAGCAGGATGCCGACCGGCACGAGCCGGATGCTCCCGAAGATGGCGACCGCCGTGACGCCGGGGGTGATCAGCGCCTCCACCGGAACTCCCGGGCCGGCCGTCGCCGGCACGCCGTCACCAAGAACCTGGAGTGTTCCGAGGACGACCGCGCCGAGCAGGCACAGGCCCACCAGCCACGCCGCCGGCCCATCCACGAGCGTCGAGAGGAGGACCACGATCATCGTGGCTGCGACGAGGTGACGCGAGGCGCCGACGATGCCCATCGGCGGGATGGTACGCGAGTGGTCGGCCGCCGATGCCCCGTCGGAGGCCGCGCCTCCCGCGCTCATGACCCAGTCCGTCCGACGTACGCCAGGAGGTCCGTCCGGGAGCGGGTGTTCAGGACTACGGCGGGCTCCACCCAGGCTCGCCGGGCCTGCCCGATCCCCCAGTCCAGATGGTCGAACTCCTCCACCCGATGCGCGTCCGAGTCCACCGCCAGGAGGCAGCCCACGGACACCGCGTGCCGCGCCCGCTCCGCCGCCAGATCCAGCCGATGCGGCGATCCGTTCATCTCCAGGACCGTCCCGGTCCGGGCAGCCTCCGCGTACACGAGGTCCCAGTCCAGGTCCAGGTCGTCGCGGGTGTCGATCATCCGGCCGGATGGGTGGGCGATGACGTCGACGTGAGGGTTGCGGATCGCCCCGAGGACGCGGGCGGTCAGCTCGTCCCGGGGCTGTCGCCGACCGGCGTGGAGCGACGCAACGACGACATCGAACCGGGCCAGGAGGTCATCCTGATAGTCGAGCCGCCCGTCCGCCCGGATCTCGAGCTCGCACCCATGGAGCAGCCGGAACCCCTCCTGCGGCGTCTCCGGCGGCGCCGTTCCCGCGTCCTCCTCCTCTGCGTAATGGCGATTCAGGGCCGCGATCACGCGAGCCTGCGTCGCCACGCGGTCCGGCGCCAGCCCGCGGGCAATCGCGAGCGAGATCGAGTGGTCGGTCAGGACCTGGTAGGCGTGGCCGCGGTGACGGGCCGCCTGGGCCATGACCTCGATCGGCTGGCTGCCGTCCGACCAGTCGGAATGGGAGTGCAGGTCGCCCCGCAGGTCGGCCAGCGTGATGAGCGTCGGCAACTGACCGGCAAGCGCCGCCTCGATCTCGCCGGTGTCCTCCCGCAGCTCCGGCTCGATGTACGGGAGATCCAGGAAGCCGTAGGCCTCGGCCTCTGTGGCGAAGGTCCTGAGGTCGGCCTCGGCGCCCGTGAGCGGCTCCCCGTCCTCGCCGATCCGGACGAAGCCCTTCTCGGACAGGCTCCAACCGCGGTCTCGGGCTCGCTCCCGGAGGCGGACGTTGTGCGCCTTCGACCCGGTGAAGTGGATCAGGTACGTGCCGGCCGATCCCGGGACCATGCGCATGAGGTCCACCTGCGGGCCCGACACGAGGCGGATGGTCGCCTTCTCGGTCCCGCGGTTGATCACGGACTCGACAGCAGCGAGGGTAGCGAACCGCTCGATGACGGGGCCGGCGTCGGCGGTCTCGACCAGCAGGTCAAGGTCCCCGATCGTCTCTCGCCGGCGGCGCCATGAACCGGCCGCGACGATCCGGCTGACGCCCTCGACGTCGGCGAGCGCGCCGGTCACGAGGTCCACGGCGTCTCGCGCCTGGTAGAGCAGCAGACGGCGCTCCCGTGAGCCGAGGCCCGCGATGCCCTCGAGGATCAGCCGCTCCGTGCGCGCCGAGAGACCGCGGAGGCCGCGCAGGCGGCCCGTCTCTGCGGCCGTCTGCAGTGCCGCCAGGTCCCCGATCCCGAGCGTCGTCCAGAGCTGCCGGACGGTCTTGGGGCCGAGTCCCGGGACCTGGAGCAGGTCCACGAGGGTCGCCGGGAACTCCGCCAGGAGCCGCTCGTGATACGCGAGCCGACCCGTCCGCGCCAGCTCGGCGACCTTGTCCGCGATCGCCTTGCCGACGCCGGGGATCTCCGGTGGGTGGCCTTCGAGGTACGCGCGCGCCACCGCAACGGGCGAGCGCCCGATGGCGTCGGCCGCGCGACGGTAGGCCACGGTCTTGAAGACGAGCTCGCCCTTGACCTCCAGGAGGTCACCAATCTCATGGAAGACGCGCGCCAGCTCGGCGTTGGACGGCGGCTCGGGGGCCTCGTCCGGGTGCGCGAGCTCTGGATCTATTGGCGCAGGCACCGTTCGATGGTAGCCCGGGCCGCCCGAGACGCGGCGTCAGGAGAGCGGCGTCAGGCCGCGATGACCCGGTCTCGACCCGCGCGCTTCGCCCGAAGGAGCGCCTGATCCGCGCGCTCCACGACCGAGGTGATGGCCTCATCCGCATCCTGCGCATTGGCGACGCCGACGGACACGCTCACTCCGGGCACGCCGTACCGGCTCAGGTCGAGTGCCCGAACGGCCTCGCGGACGCGCTCGCCGACCTCCACCGCCACATCCGGTCCCGGATTGCGGAGCAGGACCGCGAACTCCTCACCGCCCACGCGCGCCGGAACATCCTCCTCGCGGACGGCCGAGATGATCGCCCCCGCGACCGCCTTGAGCACCTCGTCGCCGACCGGGTGCCCATACGTGTCGTTGAGGACCTTGAACTTGTCGATGTCGACCATGAGGATCGCCACGGCGTCGCCGGCACGCCGGCGACGTGCCAGGAGCCCGCAGAATTCGTCGAAGTAGCGCCGGTTCGGGAGCCCCGTCAGCGGATCCGTGGAGGCGTTCGCCGTCGCCTCGCGGTAGCTGTACGCCCGGGCGAGTGCCGCGGCCGCTTCCACCGCCGCGCCCTCGAGGAGCCGGCGGGCCGGCACGTCCCACGCCTCGCGGTCGCGGCGCGAGACGACGATCGCGCCAACAACGCCCGCGTCCGTCCGGAGCGGGGCCGTGAGCGTGTGGCTCAGGCCGTACGCCGCCCGAACCCGTTCGGCGATCCGGGTCGCGGCCTGGGCCGGCGAGCCCGTGCCCAGGACCTCTGCACGCGGGCTCGCGACCGGTCCCCGAGTGCGCACGGGGTTCCGCAGCCCGAAGTCCTCGAGCAGTTCGCCCAGCCAGTGCCCGACCCTCGCGCCGGTACTGGCCCGGGGCCGCTCGGCCTCCGGGCGGACAAGGATCGCCACGGGTCGCATGAATGGCTCCTCGGCGTCGAGATCGAGGCCTCCGAGCGACAGGACGGTGCTCGAGTTCGGGACGCCGGCCCGACGCGTGACGAGGGTCGCCTCCAGCAGCCCGCTCTCGGGACGGCGCCGGGCGACGACGACGTGGTCTGCGCCCGTGCCCTCGATGAGGTCGTCGACGATCGCCCCGACGATCGCCTCCACGCTCACCGACCGTGACAGCCCGCTGAGGATCCGGGCGAAATTCTCGGCCTCGGCGCGGCCCCGGACCTCGAGGGCCACCACCGCGTTCCGATGGGCGATCGCGGCCACGGCCGCCAGCGCGACGGCGACGGCGGGCGCCCAGGCGAGCGAGTCGCCGGCAGCCAGCGCCCGAATGCCGGTGATCGCGGAGAGGATGAGGAAGGTCGCGGAGAGGAGCCACCAGGTCCGACGAACCGATCGGTCCTCGGGCTCGCGACGGTTGTTGCGGGGCGACCCGGCATTCACGGACTCCAAGCATGGGGTCCGGGCCGGTGCGCGTCCAGCCCGGCTCAGCGGTACGAAAGTACCGAGGCGACCGGTACCTTCGTTCGGCCGTCAGCGGCTCGGCGCCATCGCCTCCGCGAGCGGCTCGGGGTCCGCGACGTTCCCGGCCAGCTTGGCCTCGTACATCCGGGCGTCGGCGACGCCCACGAGGTCAGTGGGCGTTCGAACATCCGGGCCGATGGACGACACGCCGATGGTCACGCTGATCGGGACGGGGCCGCGCCCATCCGTCACGACCGGATTCCGGGCAAGCTCCTCGGTGATGCGCGCGGCGACGGCTGTGGCCGCACTCTCGTCGGCATCGGGCAGGATCACGGCGAATTCATCGCCGCCGTAACGCGCCGGCACGTCCGACGCGCGGAGCGTGGACTTGACGACCTCGGCGAGATGCACGAGGCAGCGGTCGCCGAACTGGTGACCGAAGGTGTCGTTGACGAGCTTGAAGTCGTCGAGGTCCAGCAGGAGCAGGCTCAACGGGCGCCGGGCGCGCCGAGCGCGGACTACCTCCTCCCCCATCCGCTCGTACAGGAATCGGTGGTTGAAAAAGCCGGTCAGCGGGTCACGGTCGGCGAGCGAGCGGGCCGCCTCGTAGAGACGTGCGTTCTCGAGCGCCATGGCCGCCTCGTTGGCCATCGTGCGGGCCAGAGCCAGGCGAACCTCGTCGATGGGGACGAAACCAACCGAGAGCAGTTCGAGCAACCCGATGGACTGGCCATTTGCGATCAGCGGGATCATGACCAACAGGCGGAACCCCTCCTCGCGCAGGATGGCCACCTCGGCAGGGTCCGCCGCGGGGTCCTCCGCGTCGATGATCACCGTGGCCTGCGTCTCGAGCACCCGTCGCGTCTCCGGGTATTCGGAGAGGTCGTACGACGGATGAGACTCGGCCATGCCCCGATTCGGGTACTCGCCGAGGAACACGACGTGGTCTCTCGCGACGTCCCAGGAGCTGATCCACCCGACGTCCACCCCCAGGGCCGCGGTGAGGTGGCGTGCGATCACCAGCCCGACCTGCCTCGAGTCGAGTGTCTGGGCCAGCTCCTGGCTCATCTCGAGGAGGCGGCGGAGCTCCAGCGCCATCGATTCGGTTCGCGTGAGCAGGCGAGCCGATTCCAGCGCGGTCGCAGCCTGGTCGGCCAGGATCGTGAGCACCTGGAGATCGTCCTCATCGAACTGGTTCAGCCCGAGCTTGGACAGCGTGATCACGCCGGTGACCGCGTCGTCGTGGCGCATCGGGACGACGAGCATCGACTCCGGTACCACCTCGGTTCCGGGGATCTGCGCACCGCGCGGGTCGGCAGTCGCATCGGGGATGCAGAGTGGAGTCCCGTGGGCGGCAACCCAGCCGGTGAAGCCTTCGCCGACCTTCGTCCGGAGCACACTCCAGTCGACGATCTCGTACGCGCCGACCTTGCCCTCGAACGCGATCGGGACGAGATCGTCGCTCGACTCCAGCAGGTAGACCCGGGCATTGTGATAGTCGACGATCCCGCCGACTTCCTCCACGATGGCCCGACCCACCGCCTCGACGGTGCTGGCCCGATTCATCCGGGCGGACGCGGCCTGGACGACCGCCATCTGCGCGGCCCGCAGTTCCAGGCGCTCGAACAGCTCGGCGTTCCTCAAGGCAAGGGCGGCGTGGACACCCAGGGCGGTCATGATCTCGATGTCCTCGTTGGTCCACCGGCGAGGTGCGACCGTCGCGACCGTGAGCGAGCCGATCAGCCGGCCGCCGTGGATGAGCGGGACGAAGATGTCCCCGCGGATCGGCAGGCCACCCCCGAACCGCTCGGTCCAGGTCGTCGGCGGAAGCGCCTTGACGTCGTCGCAGACCCACGCCCGCCCGGCCGCCAGCGCGTCCCGGAGCCACGACTCGTGCGTCGTGAGCGGCGCCAGGCCGGCCGCGGTCGCGTCGTCGAACCCCGCCCAACCGACAAGGTCGAGGAGCTCGCCCCGGAGGGTCCGCAGCAGGATCAGATCGGCTCCGGTGAGGGACTTCGCCGCCTCGACGACGGTCCGGTATAGGTCCGCCCGATCGAAGAACGAGGACAGGCGCTCCGCCACATCGAGAAGGGCCCGGTAGCGGTCGGATCCCGGCTCTGCGCGCACGCGGCCACCGATCGGCCCAAGCCGGGGGCCGACCACGCCGCGACCGGATACGGCCGATGGCTTTCGCTCGGAGGAGGCCTGCACGCGCACGAAGGAAGGGTGCCAGCCGGTGGTGCGTCCTGGCAGCCGCCTGAGGTACCGGTGTGGCCGCCGAACGTACTACCCGCTGCGCGCGTTGACCGTGCGCGCGAGGGACGACTACACTCCCGCTGGTCCCTCGCGCCATCGATTGCCTGTTCCGCTGCGCTCGGACCGACCAAGCTCGTCTCGGAGGATGCCTCCCATCGTGGAGACCGGATCCAGAACGGCGGGCGCGCGGGGCGCGCCCGACACGATGGTCCAGCCCGCCTCCCGCGCGTGACGCAGGGCCCCTCCGGGGGTCCGTGCCACCCGGCGGCGGCAAGGACCGCCCGCGAGGTGGCACATGCTCTACCTGAGCCAGGCGATCGGCCGGGCCGTGCTCGACGGCAACGGTGAGCCGATCGGCAAGATCGCCGACCTGATCGTCGCTGTCGGCGATCGGTATCCGCCCGTCACCGGCCTGGTCGTCGAGACCGATCGCCGGCGGATCTTCATGCCCTGGTCGTCGGTCGATCATCTCGATGCGAACGGAGCTCGCCTCGGGACCCTGACCATCGATATCGGGAAGTTCAGCCAGCGCCCGAACGAGATCCTCCTGCACGCGGATCTCATGGACAAGCAGATCGTGGACATCGACGGCCGGAAGGTCGTCCGGGTCAATGACCTGCGCCTGGACGAGATCGAGGGCAAGCTCCACCTGGTGGCCGTGGATGTGGGGGCGGCGGGCCTCCTTCGCCGACTCGGGATCGAGCGCGGCTACCGGACGATCGCCCGGAACCTGCGCCTGCCGCTCGCGGAGCGCTACATCGATTGGGAGGACGTGGATCCGGTCGAGACATCGATCGCATCCATCAAGCTCCGGGTCCCGCACGCCGGCCTTGCCGAGCTTCACCCGGCGGACCTGGCGGACATCATCGATCAACTCGCGCCGAAGGATCGCGCCGGCGTCCTTGCGTCCCTGGACGACGAGGCCGCGGCGGACGTCTTCGAGGAGATGGAGCCCGAAACGCAGGTCGAGGTGCTGGAGGACCTCGATCCCGCGCGCGCCGCCGACATCCTCGAGGAAATGTCCCCGGACGACGCCGCCGATCTCGTCGCGGACCTGTCCGACGAGACCCGGGAGGAGATCCTCGCCCTGATGGAGCGGGACGAGGCCGAGGAGCTGGGCGAGCTGCTCGCCTATCCCGAGGACACGGCGGGCGGGATGATGACGACCGAGTTCGTCGCCCTGCCCGCGTCGCTCACCTGCGCCCAGGCCATCGACCGGCTCCGCGAGCTGGAGCCGGACGCGGAGACGATCTACTACGTCTACGTCACCGACGACGAGGACCGTCTCGTGGGCGTCCTGTCGCTGCGCGATCTCATCGTCTCCCGGGCCGACGCCATGGTGGCCGAGGTGATGATCCCGGAGCCGGTCACCGTCGGGGTCCTCGCCGACGACGACGAGGTCGCGGAGGTCGTCGCCCACTACAACCTGCTCGCGGTCCCGGTGGTGGATGCGAGCGGCCACATCGTGGGCATCGTGACGGTGGACGACGCGATGGACGCGATCCTCCCGGACGCCTGGCGCAAGCGACTCCCCCGCCTGGCCGGTCGCGGCTGATCCCGCGGAGCGCGAACCACCGTGCCCCAGATTCCCCAGCTTCCTCGGCTCCCGCATCTCCCGCAGCTCGGCCGACGCCGGCGGGCGAACCCACCGCCCCGGATCGGGCCGCTGGAGCGCCTCCGCGATCGAATCGAGGCCGGCCAGTGGCTCCGGCTCCGCGGCCGGTTCCGCGGCCGGCGCGGCATCGTCGCGTTCCTCGCGGTCATGGGCCCGGGGCTCATCGCCGGGATCGCCGGCAACGACGCGGGCGGCATCACCACCTACAGCGTGCTCGGCGCGGAGACCGGGCTGGGTCTGCTGTGGTTGTTCCCGATCACGATCGTCATCCTGGCCATCGTCCAGGAGATGGCGGCGCGCCTCGGTGTCATCACCGGCCAGGGGCTGTCCGACCTGATCCGAGATCGGTTCGGTGTCCGCTGGACGGCGTTCGCGATGCTCGTCCTGCTTGTCGCGAACGTGGCCAACACGATCGCCGAGTTCTCCGGGGCGGCGGCGGCCCTCGAGATCTTCGGCGTGCCGCGCTGGCTGACCGTGCCCGTCGTCGCCGTCGCCATCTGGGCGCTCGTGCTGTTCGCCAGCTATCGGACCGTGGAGCGTGTCTTCCTGTCCGTGATCGTTGTCTTCCTCGCCTATATCGCGTCCGCGATCCTGGCCGATCCGGACTGGGGCGAGGTTGGCCTTGCCCTCGTGCGGCCAAGCTTTGACCTGAGCCCGACGGTCCTGCTGCTCATGGTCGCGTTGGTAGGAACCACGATCACCCCGTACATGCAGTTCTACCTGCAGAGCGCGGTCGCCGAAAAGGGCATCGACGAGGAGGAACTTGGCCTGGCGCAGGCCGACGCCGTGGGCGGGGCGATCTGGACGAATGTCATCGCGGTCTTCATCGTCGTCGCCACGGCCACGACCATCCACGCGGTCGGGGGCCGGATCGACACGGCGGCGGATGCCGCACTGGCGCTCGGACCGGTCGCCGGCGACCTGTCGACGGCCCTGTTCGCGGTCGGACTGTTCGGAGCGTCGGTCCTTGCGGCCACGATCATGCCGATCTCGACCGCGTTCGTGATCTGCGAGGCGTTCGGCTGGGAATCGGGCGTGGACAAGCGATTCGAGGACGCGCGGCCGTTCTTCGGGATCTACACGTTCGTGCTGGGCCTGGGCGCGCTCGTCGTGCTCATCCCGGGCCTGGACCTGCTGCCGATGATCATCGCCTCGCAGAACCTGCAGGGCCTGCTGCTGCCGATCGTGCTCATCTTCATGGTCCTGCTGGTCAACGACGAGCGGATCATGGGCCGGCATCGCAATGGGCGGGTCGCGAACGTCCTCGCCTGGGGTGCTGTGGGACTCGTGATCGCACTGGACGTGGTGTTGCTGGGGGTCGGCGCGCTCGGGGTCTTCGGGGTCCGCGTGGGCTGATCCGCGCGCCGATCGCCTGCCCAGGGCTCGCCGCGCGCCCCGCCCCGCCCCGCCCCGCCCCGCCCCGCTCGCCGGCCCCGCTCGCCGGCCCCAAAAAGCACACGTGGTTCTTCGCTGAAGAACCGATCCCGCGAATCGAGCGCTCGCGACCGCCCCGAACTGGGCGCACGACAACCCGCGTGGGGAGCCAGCTCGTCCCTGGCCTGACGAGGAGCCTGACGAGGAGCCTGACGAGGAGCCTGACGAGAGCGCGGACTCACGATGGCGCGCCTCGGACGGCGCCCGTGGGACTTGGCGAGCCGGCACCGAGGTCCTCCGGGTCCGCAAGGCTCCCCCGTTCGTTCGCCCGTCGGCCATCCTCGAGATCCCGTCGCAGGTGATCCGCAGATAACCGCCATCTGGTCTGCTGTCCAGAACGCTGACCGCCGGATGCGTGACCCGTGCCCGCCCGAACGACGAGGAATCGCATGGCCACAACCGACACACGGATGAGTCGCAAGGCGACCTTTGAGGGCGACCGGGCCCTTCGGCGAACGGTTCGACGCTTCGGAGAAGACTTCCGCGCGCTGCGTGTCCGACTGGGCGTAAACCAGGCGGCTGTCGCTCGCTCGATCGGTGTCGCTCGCTCGGTGATCTGCCGGCTCGAGGCCGGCGACGAGGACGTCGGCCCTCGGATCCGGGCGCGAGCGTGCGCCGCTCTCGGGGCAACCTACAAGATGGCGCTCTACGCGGACGCCGAGCCGATGATCCGCGACGCCGCGCATGCTCGTCTCGTCGAGACCCTGCTTCGGCTCCGCCACCCTGGCTGGCGCGCGACCATCGAGGCGATCGTCCCCAGCACGGTGCCGGGTCCGGCTCGCCGATCCACCGATGTCCGCTTCGACGGAGCGCGGCAGATCGTGCTCTTCGAGATCGAGACGCGGCTTGAACGATGGGAGGAGCTTGCCCGGGAGGCTCACGAGAAGCGCGCGGCGGTCCAGGCGGCGAGCCCCATCGACGTCGACGTTCACACCGTCCTGGTTCTGCCGCCGACCCACCGGAACCGGGCGGTCATTCGCTCCCTTCCGGCCACCGTGCATGCCGCGTTCCCCGTGACCAGCAAGTCGCTCCGCGACGCACTCACGAGCCGGCCCGGACCGTGGCCCGGCGACGGGATCCTGTGGCTCCCCGCCGGCCGGCCCGGAAGGACAGGCGAGGTCGTCGGGCACCCACTGGAACCGCCGCACCCGGGCCGCGGGTGACGAGGTCCGGTTTCGGCGTGCCGGTTTGGTCGGGCGCGACCTACCTGTCTGGTCGGGCGCGACCTACCTGTCTGGTCGGGCGCGAGCTACCGGTTTCGTCGCGCCGCGAGCGCGAAGTGGAGAAAGTAGGCATCCAGGGATTCGGCCGTGGTTCGGTAGTCGTTGTCGCCGACCAGGAAGTCACACATGACTTCACGCGCCCGGGCAATCTCACGCAAGCGGGGGCCGTGCCATCGCCGGTCGGCCATCGTGAGGTCGAACAACTCGAGTGCGCGTTCGAATCCTCCCTCGAAGCGCGCCGTGTCGTCTCGCGCGTGGGCACTGGTCGCACGCCCGACTTCGCTGCCGATGTTCCCGAGCTGTTCCGCGAGCGTAAGCGTCTGCCAGCGCCCGGCAGCCAGTTCGTGATGCACCGCACTCACAGCACGAGTCGCTCGACGATCGCCGCCACGCCGGCACGGGTGGCTGGGTCCTCGACCCCACGTGACCGGTTCGCCTGGCTCGGGCGGATGTTGATCATCGAGTCGAACTCGATGAAATCCGCGCTCCCGTATCGCCCGGGGTAGAGGTTGACGCCCCAGAGGTCGCGCTGGCTCGATCCCTCGCTGATCAGCAACGCTTCTTCATCGGCGTGAAGCTCGCCTCCGACCACCATGATCCCGGTACCGACATCGACGACTGCCTTGACCATGTCGCCGAACAGGCTCTCAGCGAGCTCGGTGAGACGCGACAGACGAATTGGGTCGCGAACGATCTCCATGCAGTGCGTGAGCTCCTCGTCCGACGTTGGTTGCCGCTCCCGAGTCCTGCTCGTTCCTCGTCGAGCCAGTGTACCGGCACGCTACGTCCTCACCTCCCCGAGGGATGCCACGGCCGTGCCCGATCGGACCGCCGCATCGAACAGTCGCCGGTCGGCGGTGATCAAGGTGCCGCCGGTGCGCCGCGCGCACACGATGTAGCCGGCGTCCGGGACTCGCAGCCCGAGTTCGAGCGCGGCCTCGGCCGCGGCGGCAGCGAAGTCGCCGGGATCCGTCAGCTCGAGACGAAAGGCCTCGAGCGAACGCATCAGCGGGCCGACAGCGGACGACTGGAGGCGACCGCTCCGGGCGGCCGCGACGAGCGCCGACGCGACCTCCATCGGAAAGTGCGGCGGCTGACGAGGTTCGAACAACCCGGCCTGGATCCGATCTCGCACGGCCAGGGCCCCCGCCCGATCCGTCTCGTCGACCAGCAGCCAGCGGAGCACGACGCTCGCATCGATGACGACCGCGGTCATCGGCCCTCGGGCCGCGCGGCCCCGAACTCATCGCGCACGGCGTCCAGGATCGCGTCTGCCGTGTCGGACGGACCGGTTGGAGGCCGACCCTGCGCGGCGAGTCGATCCATCAGGGCGGCCGCGATGCGACGCTGCTCGGCCAGCCGTTCCGGCGTGTCCGGCCACACCGTCGCCACGCCCCCCGTGACGTAATCGGCGGCGACCTCCCCGATCCGGGCGTCGCGATACGCATCCACCGGGATCCGCACGGACCGACCGACGCGAGTGGCGGGCAGCCGGCCGTCGGCAACCCAGCGTCGCACCGTCCGAAGGCTCACGCCGAGCTCCAGTGCCACCTCGGCGGCTGTTCGGTATGGTCGATCAGTCATCGCCAGATGATGCCATAAGGTGCCTCCCGTGTCACCGTCACCTTTATGGTGTCTCTATTGGCATGTGTCTGGCATCTCAAGAGCGTGGCCTTCCTCTTGGAAGGGAGGCCTGAGCGGCGATCAGGGCCGCTGGCCGCGTGCGTCCGCGAGGGCGATCACCTCGCAGCCCTCGCGGCGGGCGACGTCTGCGAGTGCCGGATCCGAGGTGGCAAGGCGCTCGCGAAGCAGACTGGCGGTCGCGAGGGCCACGCAATCGGCCATCGAGACCGCCCGTTTCGCACGATCGTAGTGGCGCGCATGAAGCTCTCCGGCGAGCAGTCCTGTCCGCCCGTCGACCGCGACCACCTCAAGGCCACCGACGACGAGCCAGTTGAGCTTCTCGCTGATCGCCTCCACGCCGAGGCCCCGGTGGCGCGCCAGGACGTCAAGCACCTCGCCGAGGTTCACGGCGCTGACCCGGGGCGGGTCGTCGCGATCCCGCAAGAGCGCCTCGACCTCCGCAGCGGCCGGCTCACCGATGAGGACGGCGACGATCGCCTGTGCGTCAAGGACGCTCAAGGCCGGCCGCGCCGGCGCTCGTCGGCGCTCGCCTCCTCAGCGCGCACCAGGGAACGCAACTCGGCGCCACTCGGCCCGGGGCCCGCCAGCGACCCGACCGCAGCACCGATCGGGTCGGCCGGGATCGGCCGAAGCACGAGCGCGTCGCCCTGATCCTCGACGAACAGCCGCTGCGTCCGCCAGCGCCGCCGAACCTCAGCCGGGATGGAAATCTGGCCGCCCTTTGAAATGGTCGTGGACTTCATGCCTGAACGGTATCACGGGAAGACACCGTGTCAATGTGTGTCTTGGAAGATCGCATGAGTGTGCCCTGTTCGCATGATTGAGCGGCATGTCATGGCATACAACGAAACGGGTGACAACGGGGCCACCCTCCTTGGAAGGGAGACCCCGAGGTGCGCAAGAAGGGCGAGAGCCCGCCCGGCGGACCGGACGGACCCTCGGGAACTGGGGTCAGCGGACGTTGTACCGCTCGACCGGACTCCAGACGCTGTTCGCGTTGTACGAGGTCGGGTTGGCGATGGTCCGGACGTACCAGCTCCCGCCGCTCGTGAACTTGAAGGTGGTCCTCGCCAGGCCCAGTGAATCAATGATCACGTCGCGCGAGGTGACCAGCGTCCAGGTCCCGCCGGAGAGCCGGAAGAACCGGAACGTGACCCTGGCCGGGGGGAGCTCCGGTCGCGCCGGCCGGACCGTCGTGGTGAACGTGATCGAGGTGTTCCGGGCGATCGACTTGATCAACCCGCCGTTGGTCGGCCGGAGGAGTGCGATCTGGCGGACCACGGTCCTCGTCGTGTTGCTGAGCCCGGCCGACAGGTCGCCCGCACCGGCAAAGCGGATCCGGAAGTAGTTGTTGGTGGCCGGTCGATAGACGTACGTCGCATAGCCGGACGCGTTGGTCGTCAGGGCGGCCTCGGTGAACCAGGTGACGCCGTCACGAGCACGTTCGATCGTGAACAACCGGTTCGCACCGTTGGTGCCGAACTGGATGGTCAGCGTCACGCCGCTGCCCCAGGTGATGACGCTGGCCGAGTTGGTCAGGGTGATCGACGTCCCAGTGCTGACCGTGAACGGTGCCGAGGTGGCGGTGCTCAAACCGGGGGTGGTGGCCACCACCGTGTACCCGACCCCGGGCCTGCTGATCGCACAGCCGGCGAACGTCGCGACACCCGCGACGGCGACCTTGCTCAGGCCACCGGTGCAGGTCAGGACGCCTCCGCCGGGATTGGCCCCGAGCGCCAGAGTGACGCTCAGCGTAGAGGCGGTACCCGTCGTCACGATGTTGCCCCCAGCGTCGGTAATGGCCACGATCGGCTGCGTCGGGAACGGCTGCGCCGCCGTCGACGCTCCGGGCTGGGCGGTGAAGATCAGCTTGGCCGCGGGGCCGACCGTCACCGGGAGCGGGGAGCTCTCGGCGGCGGTGAGCCCGCTCGCCGAGGCGACGATCACGTACGGGTTCGCGGGCGAGGTCGGGCTCGCCTTGTCGATCGCGCACCCGATGAAGGTCGCAACACCGTTCGTCACGACCTTCGAGAGGCCTCCCGTGCAGGTCAGAATGGCCCCCGGGGTCCCGGTGCCGGTCTTGAGAGACAGCGTGACCGAGGTCGCGCTGTCGTGGGTCGCCGTGCTGCTCGCACCGGCGCGGACGGCCACGACGGGTTGTGTGGTGAAGGCCACCCCGCCGGCCGCACCGGACGGCTGCGTTGTGAAGGCGAGCCGATCGGCGACGTCGAACAGCGCGCTCGTCGCCGAGGTCAGCGCGGTCGCCGTCGCGGTCATCGTGAAGCCGACTCCCACCCTGTCAAGGCGGCAGCCGCTGAACGCGGCCACGCCGTTCACCGTCGACTTGCTCAGACCCCCGGTGCAGGTCAGGGTCGCCCCGCCCGGGTTGGCGCCGAGGCCCAGGGTCACCGTGGTCGCCGGAGCGGCGACAACGGTGGTTCCGCCCACGTCCTGGATCGCGACAGACGGCTGGACGGCAAGCGCCGCGCCAGGCGTCCCCCGGGCCGGCTGGACGACGAATCCAAGCTTCGTCCCGCTGCCTCCTCCGATGTTGAACGGCGCGCTCACGTCCGAGCCGCCCTGGCTCCAGGTCGCAGTCAGGCGGTAGTTGGTCCCCGCCAGATCGATCCGGCAGCCGGCAAAGACGGCGATGCCGTTCACGAGGCTCACGGTCGTGGCGGTGCAGGTCAGGACGGCTCCCGGCGTGCCGGTCCCCGACGAGATCGCGAGGCTGATGGTGCCGGTCGCCGATTCGACGACGTTGTTGCCCGTCTTGATCGCAACCTGCGGTTGCTGGACCCAGACCGCGCCGGCGGCTCCGCCGCCCGGCTCAACCGTGAACTCCGGGGCAGCAGCGGCCAGAACCTGCGCCGGGAACACGCCGGCGATCATGAGCGCCACCAGGACCGGTCCGAGTCTTCGTTTCATGATCGAGAGCTCCTCCTGCCCTGAACAAACGGGGCCTCCTCCCGTGGGACGGAGGCCCCGAAGTGCTGCGGGGACGTGCCTCGATCAGCGGACGTTGTACCGCTCGACCGGGCTCCAGAAGCTGTTGGCGTTGTACGCGGTCGGGTTGGCCCGGCTCCGGACGTACCAGCTGCCGCCGGTGGTGAACTTGTACGTCGTCGTGGCCTTGCCCAGCGCGTCGATGACCACGTCACGCGTCGTGACGAGCGTCCAGGTTCCGCCGGAGAGTCGGTAGAACGCGAACCTGGCCACGGCCGGCGCGAGTTCGGGTCGCGACGGCCGGACCGTCGTAGTGAACGTGATCGAGGTGTTCCGGGCGATCGACTTGATCAACCCGCCGTTGGTCGGCCGGAGGAGTGCGATCTGGCGGACGACGGTCCTCGTCGTGTTGCTGAGCCCGGCCGACAGGTCCGGCGCCCCGGCGAAGCGGATTCGGAAGTAGTTGTTGGTGGCCGGTCGATAGGTGTACGTCGCGAGGCCTGACGCATTCGTGGTCAGCGTGGCCTCCGTGAACCACGTGACGCCGTCACGGGCACGTTCGATCGTGAACAACCGGTTCGCACCGTTGGTGCCGAACTGGATGGTCAGCGTCACGCCGCTGCCCCAGGTGATGACACTGGCGGAGTTGGTCAGCGTGATCGACGCGGCGAGCGCGCCAACGACAAAGGAACTGCTCGTCGCCGAGGTCACGGTCGTCGCCGGGGCCAGGTTCGAAGCGGTGGCGATCAGCGCGTAGGTCCCGGCCGCATTGACCGAGCAACCGGCAAAGGTCGCCACGCCGGCAACCGCCACCTTGGACAGGCCGCCCGTACACATCAGGACGGCACCCAGGGGCGCACCAGCGCCCAGTGACAGCGTGACCGTCGCCGTGCTGTTCGTGCCGCTCGTCACGGTGTTGCCGCCGGCATCCTGGATGGCCACGACCGGCTGGATCGGGAAGGCCTGCGAAGCGATCCCCGCGTTCGGCTGAGCGGTGAAGCCGAGCTTCGAAGCCGCGCCGGGCGTGATCGCGACGTTGGTGCTTTCGGCAGCCGTCAGGTTGATCGCTGCCGCGACGATCCTGTAGGGGTTGGCCGGCGAGATCGGGCTGATCTTGTCGATCTTGCACCCGGTGTAGGTTGCGACGCCGTTCACGACGGTCCGCGACAGACCGCTGTCGCAGGTCAGCGTCGCCCCAGTTGCGCCAGTGCCGGCCTTGATCGAAAGCACGACCACGGTGGCCTGATCGTGGGTGGCGGTGTTGCTGGCTCCCGCCCGCACCGCTACAACTGGTTGGCTCGCGAAGGCGGTGCCAGCGGTTGTGGTCGCGCTCGGCTGGGTCGTGAACGCAAGCCGGTCGGATACGTCAAACAGGGCGCTGTCGATCAAGGTCAACGAAGTTGCCGTCGCGCGCAGGACATCGCCAACGCCCACGGCACTGATCCGGCAACCGGTGAAGGTTGCGATGCCGCTGGCTGTGTTGACCGGGTTTGCCGTGCAGGTCAGCGACCCGCCGCCCGTCTGGATCGCGAGCGTGATCGCCCGCCCGGACTCCGTGAACACGACGTTGTTGTTGGCGTCGAGCACCGCGACCTGAGGCTGTGTTTCGAATGCAATTCCCGGGACGCCGCGGGCGGGCTGGACGACGAAACCGAGCTTGTTCGCGGCCCCAGGGGTAATCGAAATCGCGTTACTGGTTGCGGACGTGCCACCCGCAGATGAGGTCGCCCGCAGCGTGTAAGCGAAGGGGCTCGACTTGTCGATCTTGCAGCCGGCGAACGTCGCGAGCCCAGACGGGGTTGGGGTGACCGGATTCGTGGTACAGGTCAGGAGAGCCCCGGCTGCGCCCGTACCAGCCGCGATGGACAGCGTGATCGAGTCGCTCTCGCGGAGGTTGTCGAACTTGTCCTTGTCCAGGACGATTGGCTGCGTCGCGAACGCCGTCGTCGCGGCGCTGGTGGCGCTGGGCTGCTGCGAGAACGACAGTACGGGCGCACCGGCCACTTCCTGTAGCGTTCCCCAGCTCCCGAGCGGCCCGACGGACCCGATGTTCGAGATCGTTCCGGACTGAAGCGGAGTGCCGACGGTAGGACGAACCTGGAGGCCAGAGAAGGTGATGGTGCAGGCCGTCGTCGAAGATGTGCCCGAGAGTGTCAGCGTGGCGGTTGCGGTGGTCACGACCACCGAGTCGATGATGAGGTTGCAGCCCGCGCTCTTGGTGGCGGTACCGCCGCCGGCGAGGAAATCAAAGCCGCTGGGCAGGTCGAGAATAATCGTCCCTGCCGCAAGTTCACCCGCTGCGCCCTCGACCACCGCGGGACCGGTGAGCGACGTGTATGTGCCGCTGCCAGGCGAGGCCAATGCCGTGTCGGCCGAGATCGCGCCGCCGCCGGTGGCCGCGGTGACCGAGACGGCCGCCAGGACAGAGCTTGGCAGGAGGCCGACGAGCAGGAATGCCGCCAGAAGGGCGGCCAAGTAGCGGAACGAGCCCACGGTGCGCTGGGAAGTCGCGGTCATTGTTTCGGTTCCTCTCTATGGCGCCCGGCAGACGATCACACTACGCCCGGGGTAGACCATTGTCGACCGCTGCGCTGCACTCGGACTTATCCGCAACCTTGCGCCGTGACGGCTACAACGACGAGAAGGTTCCGGGGCCAAGGGCGGCGAGTTCGAACTCCTACGACCGGGCCGGATCGCCTCTGCTGCGTCACGGTCACCGCCGCGATCAACGCGCGCTGTAGCGCTCGATCGGAGTCAAGACACTGCTCGCGTTGTACAGCGTCGTGTTCGCCATCGAGCGCACGTACCACTCCCCGGCAGTCTGGAACGTCCAGGTGGTGCGGGCGACACCCGCCGAGCCGGCCGTCACGACGCGCTTCGCCACGTTGGTCCAGACGCCGCCGACCTGGCGATAGAAGAAGAACGTGGCGGTCGGGATCGGCAGGTCAAACAGCGCCGGCCTGACCGTGGTCGAGAAGGTGACCGCCGTGCCGCGGCGGATGATCTTGACCAGGCCTCCGTTGGACGGCCGGAGGGATGCGGTCTGGCGCACGACGACCCGGGTCGTCGGGCTGATCACCCCGGCGAGGCCGCCGCTCGCGGCGAAGATAGCGCGGTAGGTCAGGTTGCGGGACGGCTTGTAGGAGAACGACGCGCGGCCACCCGAGTCCGTCACGACGGTCCCGATGGTGGACCAGATCACGCCGTCATCGGTCGACGTCAGCGAGATCGTCCGCGCAGCCCCGGAGCCGCTGGCCGGATGGAAGTAGACGGCGAGCACGACGCTTCCGCCATAGGTGACGGTGGCCGCGGAGGGCGTGACGGTGAAGGAGCCGGGGCCCACGGAGAAGGGCGCCGTGGCCACGCTTGCGAAGCGGGCGGCCGCGGCGGTGAGCACATAGCCCGAGCCGGCCCGGTCGATCGTGCAGCCGGCGAACCCCACGAGGCCGTTGACCACCGTCTGCGTCAGGCCGTCGTCACAGCTGAGGACCGCGCCGGCCGTCCCGGTCCCCGCCTTGAGCGAGAGGGTGACCCGAGTCCCCTGGTCGTTGCTCGACGCGTACGTCGGTCCGGCGCGGATCAGGAGGACCGGTGCGCTGGCGAACGGCTCGCCGGCCGTCCCACCGGTCGGTTGCCCGTTGAAGATCAGCCGGTCGGCGACGTCGAAGGAGGCGCCGGTCGCGGCCAGGAAACCAGGCGTGCTGGCCAACAGCGAGTATCCGACACCGACCCGGCTGACGAGGCAGCCCGAGAACGTGGCGACGCCGTTCACGGTCGTCCGCGACAGGCCGCCGGAGCATGTCAGCGTGCCTCCGCCCGGGTTCGCCCCGAGATCGAGCGTGATCAGCCGCGGCGAGGCGGTCGGGATCGTGACGCCGTTGGCATCCTGGATGGCGACGGAAGGCTGGACGGCGAGAGCGGTCGTCGGCGTGCCACGCGCCGGTTGGACGACAAACCCGATCCGGGCCGGCGTCGGGCTCGCCACGTTGAAGGCGGCGCCGGTCCCGCTCGCGAGGCCGACGGCCGACGCACTCAGCGCGTACCCCACCGCCGCCCGGTCGATGGCACAGCCGGAGAACAGGGCCACGCCCGCCACGGCGACGACGGTGTTCCCACCAGCGCAGGTCACCAGCGCCCCGCCCGCGCCGGTCCCGCTCGCGATCGAGAGCGTGACCGAGGCTGATCCGGTCGCGACGCGCTGGCCGGCCGCATCCTGGACCTCGACGGTCGGCTGGGTGAAGAACGCGAGGCTCTCGATGGCGCCGCCGGCCTGGACCGCGAAGCCCAGCTTCGCCGGGGGCCCGGTCCTGACATCGAAGGCCGCGCTGGTGCCGATCCCGCCCTGACTCCAGGCCACGGTGAGGCGGTAGCCGCTCCCCGCTTTGTCGATGGCACAACCCGTGGCCGTGGCGACCCCGTTGACGAGGCTGAATGTCCGTCCGCCCGTGCCGCTGCCCGTACAGGTGAGGACGGCGCCAGGTGTGCCCGTGCCGGACGCGATCGCCAGGGCGACCAGGCCGCTCGCCGAGGTCGCCACGCTACCGCCGTCCTTGATCGCCACGGCCGCCTCAGGAGCGAATGGCTGGTTGTAGACGGCGCCACCGGGCTGGGTCAGGAAGGCGGGAGCCATGGCGGCGGCTGCCGGGGACGGCAGAAGGCTCGCGACGAGGAGCGCCGCGACGGCCAAAGCCGGCGCACGGCCGACCGACGACGGCAACCGGTTGAAGCGACGAGTGGCGGACATCGAGCAGCCTCCGCAACAGCCAGTCGGCGACGAGCCGATCGCGCCTGTGGACGGGAGCATACCCGAGAGGCGCCCCGGCGAGAACGCCGCGGAAAGCCCGCCCGCTGGACCCGGAGGGCTCTGCCGCCTCAGGGCACCAGCCCGCTGAGGAACGCCACAGCGGCGCCCGAGCGGAGCGCCACCTCGAACAGCCGCCGGTCGGCGGTGATCAGCGTGCCCCCGGTCCGCCGCGCGCACACGATGTAGCCCGCGTCCGGTACTCGCAGCCCGAGGTCGAGCGCGGTGTCGACCGCGGCCGAGGCGAAGTCGTGGGGATCCACCCGGTCCAGGCGAAACGCCTCGAGCGACCGCATCAGCGGCCCGATGGTCGATGGCTCCAGGCGACCGACCCGGGCGGCCACGACGAGCGCCGACGCGACCTCCATCGGGAAGTGCGGTGGCTGGCGGGGTTCGAGCCGACCGGCCTGGATCCGATCGCGCACGGCCAGGGCTGGCTCCCGATCCAGCTCATCGACGAGCAGCCAGCGGAGCACGACGCTGGCATCGACGACGACGCTCATCGCGTCGATCGTCGGCCTGGCTTCCCGGCAGCGGGCCGTCCCGCCGGTTCGGCGCCCGGCAGTGGCAGCGCGCCAGCGATCCCGAACTCCTCGCGGATAGCGTCGAGGATCGCGTCCGCCGTGTCGGACGGGCTGGAGGCCGGCCGACCCCGGGCGGCGAGTTGATCCATCAGGGCGGCCGCGTGGCGACGTTGCTCGACCAGTCGTTCGGGAGTGTCCGGCCACGTTGGCGCCACGCGCCCGGCGGAGTAGTCGGCAGCAACCTCGCCGGCCCGCCGCGACGCGGGTGGCCGGCCCTCGATCCCGGACGCGGCGCCCGCAGGGGACGGCAGCGACGCTCCGCGGTACGCGTCCACCGGGATCCGCACGGACCGACCGACGCGGGTGGCGGGTAGTTGCCCGTCGGCGACCCAGCGCCGCACCGTCCGAAGGCTAACGCCAAGCTCCGATGCCACCTCGGCAGCCGTCCGGTACGGTCGGTCATTCATCGTGCCATGATGCCATACGATGCCAAGTGTGTCATCTCGCGCTTTCGACACCTGTCATGGCACGTCGTGGCATCTCATGAACGGGGCCTCCTTCGGTGGGAAGGAGGCCCCGTGGCGCTATCGGAAGATCCGTGCCGATCAGCGGACGTTGTACCGCTCGACCGGGCTCCAGACGCTGTTCGCGTTGTACGAGGTCGGGTTGGCGATGGTCCGGACGTACCAGCTCCCGCCGCTCGTGAACTTGAACGTCGTGGCGGCCTTCCCGAGCGTGTCGATCACGACGTCACGCGCGGTGACGAGCGTCCAGCTCCCACCCGACAGCCGGAAGAACCGGAACGTGACCCTGGCCGGGGGGAGCTCCGGTCGCGACGGCCGGACGGTCGTGGTGAACGTGATCGAGGTGTTCCGGGCAATCGACCTGATCAACCCGCCGTTGGTCGGTCGCAGGAGCGCGATCTGGCGGACCACGGTCCGCGTCGTGTTGCTCGTGCCGGCCGACAGGTCCGGCGCACCGGCGAAGACCGCCCGGTAGTAGAGGTTGGTGGCCGGCCGGTACAGGAGGGAGGCATTCCCGCTCGAGTCGGTCGTGAGCGGTGCGAGGCCGCTCCAGGAGAAGCCGTCCGGCGAGCTCTCGAGAACGACCGACCGATCCCCACCGTTCGGCGAGACGGCGACTGACAGGCTCACGCTGTTGCCCCAGATGATCGTGCTCTCCGAGCTGGAGAGCACGACCTGCGCTGCGGGTGTCGTCACCTCGAACGGCGCCGAGGTCGCGGGCGTGAGCCCCGCCACCGAGGCCACGAGCGTGTAGCCAACACCGGGCTTGTCGATCTTGCAGCCTGTGAACGTCGCCACGCCGGCCGCGGCGGCCTTGCTCGTTCCGCCGGTACAGCTGAGCGTCCCCCCGCTCGGGTTCGTACCGAGCGAGAGGGTGATCATCGCGGTTGCCCACGAGCCGCTGCGAATGGTGCCACCGACCGCGTCCTGGACCGCGACGACAGGCTGGACCGAGAACGGCACATCCGCGGCAGCGGCACTGGGTTGGGCCAGGAAGCCGAGCCTGTCCGCCGGCCGGGGCGCCACGTCGAACGCGTTGCTCGTCGCCGGCGTACGGACCGGCACGGAGGTCGCCGTCAGCCGATAGCCGACAACCGGTGCGTCGAGCTTGCAGCCCGTGAAGCTCGCGACGCCCGCGGTGACGATCTTCGAGAGCCCGCCCGTGCAGCTCAGGGTGCCTCCACCGAGCACGGGCGAGGTGATCGCGAGCGTGACCACTGTCGCGTTGTCGGTGGTGACGGTGTTGCCGAACTGGTCCTGGACGGTGACGACCGGTTGGCTCGCCCAGGCGGTACCGACGGTCCCGCCGCCGGGCTGGGTCGTGAAGGCGAGCTTGGTCGCGGCGCCTGCGACGACATCGAATGCGGCACCGGTGATGAGGGCCAGGCCACCCGCCCCGTCATCGGCGGTGAGGGTGTAGCCGGTACCCGGGTTGTTGATCGTGCAGCCCGCGAACGAGGCGACGCCGGCCGTGACGGTCTTCAAGAGCCCGCCCGTGCAGGCGAGCGTGCCCGCCGCCGGGTTCGTCCCGATCGCGAGGGTGATGGCGGTCGCATTGTCCGAGGTGACGGTGTTGCCACCGGCGTCCTGGACCGCGACCGCGGGCTGAGGCGTGAGGGTCGTTCCGGTCGGGCTCGCCGGGTAGGCGGTGAAGGCGAGCTGGGCGGCCGGGCCGACGGTGATGTTGAACGTGGCGCTGGTCGCGGCCGTGAGCACGGGCGACGACGTGGCGGTCAGGGTGTAGCCGGTGCCGGCCTTGTCGATCTTGCAGCCGGCGAACGTCGCGACGCCCGCGGTGACGGTCTTCGAGAGACCACCGGTGCAGGTGAGCGTGCCCGGACCGCCGGTCGCAGGCGTGCCGCCGCTGATCGCGAGGGTGACGACCGTGGCGTTGTCCGATCCGACGGTGTTGCTGAATTGGTCACGGACTTGGACCACGGGCTGAGTCGCCCAGGCGAGGCCGCCGGTCCCGCCGCCGGGCTGGGTCGTGAAGGCGAGTTGGGTCGCCGGCCCGGCGGCGACGTTGAAGGCAACCCCCGTGATGAGGGCCAGGCCGCCCACGCCGTCATCGGCGGTGAGGGTGTAGCCGGTGCCCGGGTTGTTGATCGTGCAGCCGGCGAACGAGGCGATGCCGGCGGTGACAGTCTTGGACAGCCCGCCCGTGCAGGCGAGGGTGCCCGCCGCCGGGTTCGTCCCGATCGCGAGGGTGATGGCGGTCGCATTGTCGCTCGTGACGGTGTTGCCACCGGCATCCTGGACGGTGACCGCGGGCTGAGGCGCGAGGGTCGTGACGGTCGGACTCGCCGGGTAGGCGGTGAAGGCGAGCTGCGCGGCCGGGCCGACGATGATGCTGAACGTGGCGCTCGTCGCTGGGGTGAGTCCGGTCGAGGATGCGGTGAGCGTGTAGCCGGTGCCGGCCTTGTCGATCTTGCAGCCGGCGAACGTCGCGACGCCGGCGACGGCCGCGAGCGGGTTCGTCGTACAGGTGAGCGTGCCACCGGAGGGGTTCGTCCCGATCGCGAGGGTGATCGAGGCGGTACTCGTGGTGACGGTGTTGCCGAACTGGTCCTGGACGGTGACGACCGGCTGGGTGGTCGTCCAGGCGATACCGCCGGTCCCGCCGCCGGGCGGGGTCGTGAAGGCGAGCTTGGTCGCCGCGCCGGCGACCTCGGTGAGGGTGCCGTAGTTCACGTTCGGCGGGATGGCGGTACCTGAGCCGAGGATGCTGCCGCTAGAGAGTGCCGCGCCGTTCGTGGTCGGGCGGACCTGGAGACCAGAGTATGTGAACGTGCAGAGGTTCGTGCTAGTCGCGATGGTGGTAGAAACGGTGGTCGCCGTGTAGGTTCTGGCCGACGCCGTGCATCCCGTACCGCTCGGCGTGACGCTGCCGACGGCCGTGTTGTACTCGAAGCCCGCAGGCAACGTCAGCACGATCGTGCCGTTGACCAGGTCGCCGTCGACCCCTTCGGCGATCGTCGGGCCGGTCAGCGACGTCCAGGCGCCGCTCCCTGGCGGAGTGGCCGAGGGTGATCGGGTGTCCGCCGAAATCGCCCCGCCGCCGGTCGCTGCCGTCACCGTGACGGCGGCCAGCGCGACGTTCGCCAGCGGGAAGAGTCCCGCAACGAGCAACGCCGTCGCAAGGATGGCGGGCGCGCGCCAGCGCAACGTGATGATGCGGGGCAGCACTTGCATCGCTTGAGACCTCAAGTTCCCTGGGCTCGCAGCAACGCAGCCCATGATAAACCGACGAGCCGCTTTCACAACGGATCGCCCTTAGTTTGTCCCCGACGCACCGGAAAGGTCTATGGAACGTCAGTCACGTGGCATCGGCCCGCACGTCCATCCGAAAGTCCTCGTATCGATCCGGGAATGGTCCTACTCGCGTGACGAGGGCGACGCCGACGCCCACAAGGCGACGCCGACGGCCTCGAAGTGCCCACGGCCATCCCGCGACGGCTGATTCAGCAGTTGGACGGCGCGCTCGGCTGGTCAGTTGACGTTGTAGCGCTCGTGCGGCGACCAGACGCTGTTCGCGTTGTACGGCGTCGGGTTGGCAATCGATCGGACATACCAGCTGCCCGCGCTCGTGAACTTGACGGAGGTGTCGCGGGAGATCGTCTTGACCGCCCTGAAGTACGTCGGTCGCCGGAACGCGATCTGGCGGACCACGGTCCTGGTCGTGTTGCTGTTGGCGGCCGACAGGTCCGGCGTCCAGGCGAAGCGGGCTCGACGCCCTGAGCATCGCCTCATTGCCCACTCGTCGATTAGCCGGCGCTTACCTGATCGCCGGGAAAGGACCGCTGTCCGTCCCTATCGCACCGTCCAGGGGTAGATCGGGCTGATGTTGTTGGCGTACTCCGGAGTGGACGCGACCGTCACGCGCCAGCGATAGGAGCCCGGGGACGTTGGGGTCCACGTGTACGCCGCACGGCCAGCGGAATCCGTTCCGCGGCCCCAGCTCCCGGCATAACGGTAGGCGCGCCGGACCGGATCGAACCGCTCCAGGCGGAACGAGACCGAGACCCCGGCGGCGGCCGGGGCGATCTGCGCGACCACCCTGACAGCCGTCCCTCTGAGGACCGACCGGACCGAGCCGCTGCTCACGCCGACGAGCTCGACCGAGCGCCGGACGAGGATGCGGGCCTCCGCCTGCGAGGGCGCGATTGTGCCTGTTCCCGCGTAGCTCAGGCGGTACGTCGTGTTCATCAAGGGGCGGACCGTCACCGCGACCCGACCGTCAGCCGGCACCGGCAGTGAGCCCATCGAGACCGCGTCGCCCGCGGCCGGCCGTGATGTCAGCTCGAGGACGGGGTCCGCCCCGAGGCCGCCGCCCTGGCCGCTGAGCACGGCGCCGCCGCCGCGCGCCACGACGGTCGGGGCGGCGGTCAGCGTGACGCGGGACGGGACGAGCGGCGTCACGATCCACGACCCCAGGGACGCCACCTGGTTGCCCGCCAGGTCGGTGACCGGCCCGACGGTCACGATGTATGGCGCGCCGGCCACGAGATCCGCGTCCGGCATGAACGTTCCAAGCCGGCCACCCGGGTCATAGCTGTAGGCGCCGGTCACGAGGGCGCCCGAGGCGGCCTGCACGACCACCCCGTAGCGGCTCCAGCTGGCGGGATCGATCGCCTCGCCGAAGCGAACGGTGAAGGTCGGTCGGAGGCCCGCCACGCGGGCGCCCTGCGGCGGTGTCACGTCGGTGATGGGCGGAGCCACCGTGTCGAGGGCGATCGAGGCGCTCGCCGGCGACGACTCCAGCCCGACGCCGTTGCGCACCTTCCCCCAGAGCGTCTTCTCGCCATCGCCGGGCGGGAACATCCAGGTCGAGGACGGGGCGAGCGCCTGCCACGGCCCGAACGCCGCGCCGTCCGGGCTGAAGGCCATCTCCTTCACGCCGGACAGATCGTCGCTCGCGAACACCTCCACGCCCACCGTCGTCTGGTTGGTGGTGGGGCGGCCCAGCCCCAGGCGGAGGGACAGGTTGGGCGGGCTGGCGTCGGGGACGATCTGCACGGTCAGGGTGTAGGTCCCCAGGACATCGGTCGCGCCGTGGAGATCGATGTAGAAGGTCCCGCCCGAGGGCGACGGATGCGAGAGGGTCTCCGTACTCGTCGGCCCCGTCGACTTCGCGACGAGGCCGGTGTTCGAGAAGACGGTCGTCGCGGTCCGGTCGAACAGATAGAGATCGAAGTCCGTACCGGCCGTCCCGGTGAGACTCGCGACGATGACCGACCCGGGCGGCACCCCAAGGTGGAAGACGACGTCGTAGATCGGTCCGCCGAGCGGGCCGGAGGTGACGGTGCCGGGAAGTGCCGTGCCCGGGATGTCGGAGGTCTGGTCGGCGGCCACGGTCACCGCGCCGGTCACGCCGACGAGGCTTGCGCCAACCAGCAGCGCAATCGACAGCCGACGGAATCCGCGAAGGCGACGAAACCGAAGCATCGGGATGGCTCCTGCCATGTAGCTAAGGATGGTGGCTGGCCGGAAATGATACCGTCGGAAATGTGAAGAGAGCCGGGACGCGTTGCGTCCCGGCTCTCATTCGCTACTTGGCAGCCGTTGCCGACTGCCGGGTGTTGGAGGTCAGTGGATCCAGCGGCCGATGGACCAGGAACCCCAGACAGCGGGCGTGGAGCCCGATGCAGGGAGAACCGGCCGGATCGACAGCCAGATCACGCTACCGCTGGTGATGTTGGCGAAGGCGACGCCACTCGCGTTGGCCACACGGGTGGTCAACAGGTACGGAGCGCTCCACGGGTTCGTGAAGAGTCCGACCTTCTTGTAGGCCCAGATCTGGATGGTCTTGCCGGCAACAGCAGCGCCGCCGTCAAACCGCCAGGTGATGTAGCCACCAGTAGAGATCTTGGTCGAAGGAGTGAAGGGGCCGGTGAGGGTGTTGCCCAGCGCCGTGCCCGTGGTGTTGAACATGAACGGTGCCGGCGTCCCGATCGTCGCGTTGGAGACGACCTGGTTGAAGTCAGTGCCCGTTGCGTTCAGGCGCATGACCCGGAGGAAGACGGGGCCGTTCGACGACCCGACGTTGACGTTGTACTTCAGCCCGCTGACCGTGATCACGCCCAGCGCCCCGATGGCGCCGTTGTTGACCGTGACCACGAAGCAGGGGGAGCTGTACGAAAGCGTAGCCACGAGACCGGAGGTCCCGTTGTTCGTCGACACGATCGGCATGCCCACACCGGCCGTGTTCGCGAAGAACGTATCGGTCGAGATGGTGAGTGCCTGGGTGACGAGGCAGAGGTTGATCGTCTCGCCAGCAACGAAGTTCGCGGTCGAGCCTTCGGTGATGGTGACGTTACCCGCTGCCTGGTTCATGCCGCCCGCAGTGATGATCGGCTGGCTGACGGCGGCCACGATCGGGCTACCGGCGAGGGCGCGCATCGCGACCACGACCGGAGCGCCCTGCGCGGCAAGGCCCGTGCCGTCCGTGGCTGCGCTGATGCTGACCTGGACCAGCGTCGGGCCAGGCACTGCGGTGTTCGCGACGTTCATCGTCGCACCCGCGGTCGGGCCGCTCGCGGCCGGCGCCGTGCTGGCGGCGTCGACACCCGCGCGGACCTCGATCGTCGAGGCGACCGTGCTGGCGAGGTAGACCCGGACGAAGGCACACGTGTTGCCAGCCGTGAGGGTGGCCTTGGCCTGCGTTACGGGCAAACCGCCGACATTGAACGTGATGTCGCCCACGGTGCGGACGAACCACGGAGCGCGGCTGAAGGTCTCGCCGGTGCTGGTGACACAGACGTAGATCTTGTCGGTCGCGACGGCCGTGTTGTCCGGCAGCGTGCCGGCGGCCGACTCACGGATCGTGAGCAGGCCGGTCGCCTGATCGTTCTGACCGATGATGATCGTCGGGACGGCTCCCGACCCGATGATCGTCTGGGCGATCGTAGCGTTGGCCGCCGGGCTACCGGAGACCGCGACGCTACCCGAGATCGTGAGGGTGACGTTGACCAGCGCCCCGGCCGTGGCCGAGAGGGCAACGTCGTACTTGATGCCGCTGAGGGTGAGGATCTGGAGGTTTGTCGTCGAAGCGGTCGTCACGGTGTAGACGATCGACTTGCGATCGAGCGACAGGACCCCCGTGCCGACGGCGAAGTCGGCGGCGCCGACGGTCGTCACGACTCCCGTCGGAAGCGCCGAGAACTGGACGCCCGCGGTCGTAATCGCGAACGTCAGGGTGGCCGCCGCCGGAACGAACCCGGCGTCACCCAAGTTGACGGTCAGGCTGCCAGCAGCCTGGGTGTTGAGACCAGGAATGACGATCGGCGCCGAAGCGGCCGCGAGGACCGTCGTGTCGACGACGGTGGCCCCGGTCGGGAACCACGACGCCTGGACGGTCTGACTGAACGTGGTGGCGGTCGGATGGTTGACCGAGAAGTTGGCGGTCACGTTGGTGCCGGACGCCGCGGTGAGTGCTACCGATTCAGTGACACCACCGACGAAGGTCGCGTTGCTGATCGGCGGCGTCGCCGTCGTGTTCGTAACCTGGAACGCAGGGCTGCCCGGGAAGGCGGTCTGGTTGTACGTCGGCGACTGGACACCTGTCGAGGTGTTCGTCGTCAGCGTGCCACTTGCCGTGGCGTTGACCGCCCCGAAGTTCGTGCCGGTGGTCGTATAGCGGAACTGGACGGCACCAAGCGCGGCGGTGGCGCCGCCCTTGACCTTCAGCCCGCTGACCGTGAAGTTGTCGAGTCGATCGGCGGTGGCACCGCTGATCGTGATGGTCAGGACGCCGCCAGCCGAGACCGACGCGGTGATCGCACCGAGGCCCGCCGTGACCGTTGCGGTCGGGACGGACGCCGGATCGAACCAAACGGCCGTGGTACCGGTGCCGCTGACACCGGCGGAGCTGAACGGCGTGACCGTGACAGTCCCGTCAGCGAAGGCACCAACGGCGCCCTCGGTGATGGTGAACGTCCCGGCGGCCGTCTTGCCACCGCGAGTCACATTGCCGAAGCCGCTCGTGGCGACGGCGCTCGCGCCGGACCCGAGGCCGGCGGCGGGCGGAGCCACCGCGGTGAACGTGACGGTCGCGGTCGCCGTGATGACCAGCGGCCCGACCGAGTTGGTCGCGGTGAAGGTCGCGGTGCCCGCGATCGCAGACGCGGCCGTGAAGGTCCTCGGGTTGGCCGAGGCGCCCGCCACGACTGTCGCGAACACGGTTCCACCGGTCTGCGCCAGCGTGGTTGTGCCGGCCGCTGCCAGTGCGTTACCGAACTGGTCGCGGACCGTGGCAGTCAGCGTGCTCGTCGCGACGCCGTCTGCCAGGACGCTGGCGGGGCTGGCCGTGAGGGTCGACCCGGCCGCGCTGGCCGCGCCGGCGATCATGGTCAGTGTCCCGAGACTCGAGCCAGCAGCAACGCCGTTCACCGTCGAGGTGCTCGACGCGCTGAGCGTGAGGTTGCCGCTCGCGAGCGGGGTGCCCGCGGTCGGCCGGACTGTCCAGCCGGTAAAGGTAACGGTACCCGCGGCGCCGTTCGTCACACTGACGAAGTAGGTGATCGTCGAGGCCGTGACGCTGCTGAGGGTCGCTACGAAGCCGGTGGCTACCGTCAAGGTGTACGACGGCGTCGACGCTGGATTGAATTGGAACCCGGCCGGCGCGGCGAAAACGAGGTTGCCTGTGCTGATGTCACCGACCGCGCCGAGGACGAGGGCCGGCCCGGTCAGAGCCGTATAGACGCCGGTACCACCGGCAGCGCCGGTCGTGTCCGCCGAGATCGAGACCGGGGATCCGGTAATTACTGTGACTGTTCCCGCCGCGAACGCGGACGGGGCCGCGCTCATGGTGAGAAGCGAAGCGAGCAACGCGGCACTCATGCCGACGCTGAGCGCCCTCTTGAATCTGTTCAAATCGATTACCTCTCTCTGTGTGGGCTAGAGCGATGTATCCGAAGGCGCACCTTCGGGTTCGGATCGGCCCGTCTGCTCCTTCCCTGCCCCGATCCGGCTGTTCCTTCCTTTAATGCCTTCCGGAAACCCGGAACGGCAAGACGCGACCTGCGCGCCTCGCAGCTACGGCGATGGTGTTGGATCCGCCGTCGGTGGCGGCGGCGTCGGGCGACGCCCCTTGTCCGTCGGCGATGGGCTTGGTGTTGGCGTGGGGGTAGGTTCCGCGGTCGCGCTGGGCGACGGCTCGACTGGAGGTGCGGGCGAGGGCTCCGGGCTCATGGTTGGCGCAGCGGAGTCCGTCGGGGCCGGCGTGATTACCGGCACAGGAGTCGCCGAAATGACCGGGCTCGGTCGCGGTGTCGCGAACGTGGGCTCGGCCGTTTGGGCAACCGGAACCATGGGTGTCGGCGTCGCCACGGGCCATATCGTAGCACCCTGCCCGGTGAAAACGGGGAGTTTTTGGACGAACTCCGACGCGGCCAGGACGAGGGCCCCGCCGAGCAGGGCGACGGACAGGATGGTCACGATCAGGGTCCCGGTCGTGCGCATCGCCCCGCGGAGGACCTGGGTTCGGAGCTCCGAGAGCCACGAGCGGTGGGCGTGGCGCCGGGCACGATCATCCAGGGCGGCGAGCAGGGTCCTCTCGTCCAGGTCCGCCGTCGGCCGCGGCACGGGCAGTGAGCCCAGGAGCGCCAGGACGAGCGTGCTGCTGCCGATCTCGGTGGTGCAGGCCGCACAGCCCTTGACGTGAGCGGCGAGTCGAGCAGCGTCGGCCGGATCAAGCTCATCAAGCAGGAACGCGTCGATGAGCCGACTGGCGTGCGCGCAGTCCAGAGCGTGGCCGACGTGCGGGTTCGTCACATCACATACATGACATGAGCGGGGCAAAAGGTTGCAGCGGGGTGCTGGATCAGGCCGGGGAGGGCCAGGTCGCGGCAGGGCGGCGAAGCGACCCGCGTGTTCGCGGTCCATCACTCCGCCCCGGCGCTGGCCCGGACACCCCACCCGGCGGCACGAGCCGGACGCGCGGACTCGCGAACACATCGGCGAGGAAGGGATCGCCAGCGCGCCGGAGCGCGTCGAGTTCGGCCCGCTCGTAGGCGGTGACGTTGATCTCGCGGCCGAGATCCTGCTCGAGCTCCACGAGCCGCTCGGACAGGGTTGTCCGGTCGACGGCACCGACAACGCGGGCGCGACGAGTCCATCGCGGGCGCACAGCGCCTCGATCGACGCGGCCAGCAAGCCCGCCCAGCGATGCTGCTCCTCACCCACAAACCCGGGCTTGCGCGCCATGAGTTCCGGGCGTGACTCCGGCAGGAAGGTCCAGTCCTCGAGGAAGTCACGATCGGTGATCCAGGGATCGACGCCGGCCGTGATCCGGGCCATCGTCTCGACGGTCGTCTGGGGAACATACATGGTCGTCATTCGAACAGGCTCTCGGGGTCCGGCAGCACCGGCCCCCGAGATGCGCCGCCGGTGTGGCGGACGCCTGGCCGCGTCGGGTCCTCATCGCGTCGCGCCCCGTATCGTGCCCCGTGTGGCCCCCTCGCGATGCGGCCGGGGGCGGACGTTCCGACCAGCAGAACCAACCCGCGGATTCGGGAGTCCCAAGGCCCCGGGGAGCGCCGGCGCAGGGGCAGACCGCGAAGCGACCAGCCGGCCGCGTCGGGTCTGCTCGCAGTGGCGCGGTCGTGGGCGCGGGCCGACCTCTGTGAACGGCCGGACGGCCCCGTTGGGTCCGCTCAGCGCGCCCGACGCGATCCCAGCCGCGCCCAGCCGCGCTCGACGGGCCCCAGCAGGCGCGGGATGGCCGCGCCCGCGCAGAATTGCCGCGTTTGTTCCCCTGCCCAGAACGCCGGCCGCCCTCCACGCCTTGGCCGCCCTCCGCCCACAAGACACGCTACGTCACTCTGGACGTCCGCCCGGTTGACACGGAGATCTGGTATACCCAATGATGTGTCTGGCTATCGCCTGTATCGAGAGACCCTGATGACACTCCACCGAGCCACGGCTCGAGCCATTCAATCCGGCACAGCGACCGTTGCGGCGCAGCGTGGCCGGGCCTTGATGCTGCGGGCTCGCGAGATCCGCGGGGCGCTCTCCCTGACCGCCGCCGCCAAGCGGATCGGGATCCGGCCGGACGAGCTCGGCAGGATCGAGCGCGGGGAAACCAGGCAGGTCCGCTGGGAGACCCTGCTCGGCATGGCCCAGGCGTACGGCGTCGAAGTCGGTGATCTTCTCGTCACGGCGGCCGTCGAGTCGCCGAGCCCGCCCGCGTACGCCGGCGTTCTCGCGGCGCTCCGATCAGGGGCGCTCCAGCCCGTCATCCCGCATCGGTTCGCCGGCGACCCCGATGTCGTTCAGGCCGAGCGAGGCGAGGTCGACACCGTTCGCGCCGGCGCGACCGCCGACTTCACCGAACCTGCCCCAGCTGGCGAGGTGCGACGCTCCGCCTTCCGGCCGGCCGGTCGATGATCGGGGCGGGCTTCTACCGGCCGGACCAGGCTGCGCCACTCCAACAGGGCGACCTGGTTCTGGCGCCCCTGGGCCGACTGGCAGCGCCCGACGCGCCGATTCCATCGCGATGGCAAGGTCTCGACCAGGACCGCCACCGCTTTCCCTTTGCCTCCGAGCCTGAGCTCGGTGCGGTCGACAGCCTGGCGGGCTACGCACCGGCGATGGTCGTGACCCACGATTGCCACCTCGACAAGGAGTTCCTGGAGCGCTATCGCGAGCTGCGCAAGACCGGCATGAGGAAGGCGGACGCCGTTGCCGTCGCCGAGGCGGACCCCGACCTCGATCGCTTTGTGACCGTGGCCCCGCTCGTGCCGCAGACCGCCCTTCGGGCCACATCCGAGGCCATCTCCGAAGGGCAGGTCATCGCCCTCTTCGGCATCCCCGCACTGCCGACCGCCAATCTGCCTGCCTCGGCTGCCGACCTGACCTATCGAGCCACGATCGATCGACACTCGATCGTGACGCGCCTCGCCGTGCTGACCGAGGAGTCGAGGACGGCGCTTCGTTTCGCGTTGGCTCGAGCCGACGCGCTCCGAACCCCGGCGATCGGTTTCGAGCTGGAGAATGCCGTTGGCAAGCGGATCCGCGAGGTCCGGACCGTCTCGGACAACCCGCTGCTCGTCGAGCTCGAGCTCTCGGACGGCTCTGCCATCCGCCTCGTCCATCAACCCGCGCCGGTGAACCAGGAGGGGCCTGCACGTACCGCTGCGCCACAGTGAGATGACCCGTGCCGTGACCGATCCAGTCACGGCGCGCCTGGTTCGGAGTCGACCGGAGGATTGGCACTGTTTCCCCGACCTCGGGATGGGGCTCAGCGCCTGGGCGGTTACTCGGAACCGACGCTGACCTCGCCGCGATGCCGGCCATTCCCACCTGGGCCGACGACCGGTTCGAGGTGCGTCGCCGGCACGGTCCCATGGACGGCGGCCGGCGGTTCGTAGTTCAGCCGATCGGCCAGGGCCTCGCGAAGCAGCTTCGTCCCGCGCAGGAGGTGACTCTTGAACGTGTTCAGGGGGAGATCCAGCTCGCGAGCCGCTTCGGCGTAATCGAGGCCCATGACGTGGCGCAGGACGACCGCTGCACGGTACTTGAACGGCAGCTCGATCACGGCGGCTGCCAGATCGCGACGCAGTTCTGCGGCTTCTGCCGCAGCGTGCGGATCGGCGCCCGGATCCGCATCCACCAGCCCCTGCCCCAGGCCCTGCCCCGGCCCCGATCCGCTCAGCATTTCGCGCTGGGTGACCTGGTCCAGCGAGGAGCTGCTCCGCAAGCGTGAGCGCAAGCGCGCGCGAGCGCCGGCTCGGCCGGCGGTTCGCAACACGATCGTGTTGAGCCACGGGTTGAGCGACGGGCGTGGATCGACCTTCTCGATGGAGCGGAACGCGGCAAGAAAGGTCTCCTGGACGACATCCTCGGCCGTCTCGCGGTCGCCGGTCAGCCGGTAGGCGAGCAGGTACAGGCGCGGTCGGTGGCTCTGCACGAGCTCGGCGTAGGCCGACTCGGAGCCTTCCCTGCACCGTCGAACAAGCTCGCGCTCGTCCCTGATCTCTCTCACCGATCCTCCGTACGGTCCAGGAGCCGCACCCGGTCGCAGTCTGACACATGGCCTCCGCGCCGACCATCGCAACGAACGTCCCGCTGAGGGACGCGGGACCGGGAGGTACGTTACGCCATCAGGGGGGTAACGCGTCTGGTGGGAGTTTCACGACCTCGGGCTCGGCTCAGGTCAGCCGACTCGCGCCGCCCTCGTCGCCTCGAGCGCCAAGAAGGCGCCGGCGACGGCGCTGATCTCCCCGCGCCCGATCCCCGCATGCCACGCGACTTCGCGCCAGGGGGTGAGCGCCTGCACGACATCGGCGACGATCACGCGGGCGACGTCCTCGGTCAGCCCGAAGTGGGTGCGGGTCGCAAGCACGTCGTCGGCCGTCAGGGCGACCGTCCGGCCGTTCACCGCGGTCGCGTGCTGGCGCATCTCGCGCGCAGGATTGAGGTCGAACGCCGGCGCCAGCCGCCAGCCGTCGGTCAGCCGGAGAAACCCGTGGTTACGCAGGTGATCGTCACGGTTTCCGGCGAGGACGTTGAAGGCAAGCCGGCGGTACATCTGGGCGAGATCCTCGCGGACCGCGGCCGGGGTCACGTTCCCGGTGATCGCCCGAGCGATGTCCGCGTAGTCGGCATCTTCGGTGCTCGTCCGGGCCGAGAGCGTGAGTGCCGACGCGTAGAGCCGGCGGCCGGCGGCCGTCCGGTCGAACCGGCGGGTCCCGAACGTCCGTCCGCCAGGCCCGATCGAGAGGAGCTCCGTGTCGGGCACGACGACGCCTGCCGAGCGGGCGAGCGAGACGTAGACGTGCTCCCACGCCTCGACGTCGCGCCGGTCGGTCTTCGACGGGAACTTTGCGATCCAGAGACTCCCGTCCGGGGCGCGGTAGTTCGTCTTCGGCCGGGCGCCGCCGAGCGACGAGCCGGGCGCGATCAGTCCTGCGATTGCGGCGTCGACCCCGGGCGCGTCGGGGTCTTCCTCGAAGCGGCGGGCGGCATCCTGGAGGGCCCGGAGGCTCGTCACCGGCGGGACGGACGGGTCCCGGTCGCTGATCCACGGGCCGTCCGTCCCGCGGCGGAGGCGGAGCGCCCCCATCCGCGTCTCGTCGGCGACCGCGACGAGCAGCTCCCAGTGGTCGAGTTCACGCCCCTCACGGCGGCGCAGGAGCGCCTCGCCCCACGCGTCGGGCGCCGTGTCGGCGAAGATTCCCGGGACCCGTCGTCCGGGGATCGTGACCAGGTACTCGGTGAGCGGGAGGGCCGGGTCAATCGGGAACGAGGCGCCGCCCCGGAGCCACGAGGCGGCGTACTGCCAGCCGACCGAGAGCGCGTGGCCAGGCCAGCGGGTGAGGACGCCGACCGGGCGGATGGCGCCGAGGTCGGGAGCGTCGAGGAAGACGACGACCTCCTCCTTCTTAGAGCTCATCCGCGAGCCCTCGCGTCCGCGGGCGATGCGGCTTCGGGAGCCGGGCGTCGGCGATCTGCTGGCCGAGTTCGTCGTGTTCGGCGATCCGGTCGAGATCCGCTCCGAGCGAGAGCACCTCGAGGACGCGCACAAGGATGGCGGCGCTGACCGAGAGGTCACCGGCCTCGAGCCGACGGATCGTCGGACGCGAGGCGAGGACGCGCGCGGCCATTTCCGCCTCGCTCATCCCGCGGCGGAGGCGCGCCGCCTTGAGGCGAGCGCCGAGCGCCTCGGCTTGGCGGGCGGTGTCAGGATAGAGAGCGCGCTTCGGTCGGCTCATGCACATAGTATTGACTGAACCACGGCATCTTGTCAATACTATGTGTCATCTCCGTGGCGGGAGCGGTGACGCCCTGACGCCGCGGCGACGTCGCGACCGCCGGAGCCTCATAGATCGAAGGGACGCGCCCGCGCGGCGGTCTGCGGTCAGCCATGCCAGCCACTACGGCGACGAAGTCCGACTGAGGGCCTGTGGCCGAATGTTCGAGCGTGAGCGTGGCGACTGAGGCGGCTGGCCATCCTCGGCCGCCCATTCGGGCACGAGGCCCTCGTGCTCCGGGATTTCGGCCACAGGCCCTGAAACCCCCACCAGACGCGTCACCCCTGCCATCAGATCAGCGGCCGGTAGTGGAAGGGGGCGATCTGGGCGGCCGCCGCAACGTCGGGCGACTTCGAGGAGGACGCCCCGATCGGCACCGGCTGCGTTATCGGCCGGTCGCGGCCACGTCAGTCAGATGTCGTTCCGTGGCCCTCCGAGGGCCCAGCCAACAGGCGCTCGCCAAGAACGAATAGCCGCGCGCGAGTCTGACCCGCGGCCACCAGGTAGCCCGCCTGAACGGCCGCTGCCAGATCTCTGCTCGTAGCCGCGGGACTTCGGCCGGTGAGACGCTGATAGTCGCCTGGACGGATTGACCGGTTGATCCACGCATACGCGAGCGCATCGAGCATGGTCGGCGGGAGCGTGCCTGTGACGATGTCTCGGCGGATCAGAATCATCACCTGACCCAGGCCTCGTATCCGCTGCAACACATCATCCGCCGCTCGAGCGATGGCAGAGATGAAGTAGTCCACGAACGATGTCGCGTCGTAGGGTGGGGCGTAGGACGCGCCAATGGCCCCGCGAATAGCCTCGAAATAGTGGCGCCGATCTCGATCGAGGTAGGCGTCCAGCGACACGAGACCATCAAGCCCGTAGCCGCCCCGGAGCAGCAACAGACGGCTGATGGCTCGCGCGGTCCGTCCGTTTCCGTCGTTGAATGGATGGATTGCGACGAACTCCAGGTGAGCCAGGGCGGCTGCGATGGGCGGTGGCTCGGCCTGCCCCGCCCCAGCGAGCCAGCCGGCAAGAGCGCGTACCAGGTCAGGGACGTCGCCCGAAGGTGGACTCGTGAAGATGATCTCGCCGTCGGGCCCCCCCACCCGGTTCTCGCCTCGCCGATACTCGCCGGGCGTGAGCAGCGGGCTCTGCCCGTCGAGCACTCGGCGTTGGATCTCACGGATGAGCGCATCGTCCAGGGGAACGTCCAGGCGCGGGGCCATGTCGTCGACAAGTTCGAGCGCGCGGCGCGTCCCGAGGATCTCCAGCGCCTCACGCTTGGGGAGGTTGCGTCCTGCCGAGCCGGAGAGGAGCTCGTCCACCTCGACGTCTGACAGCGTGTTCCCCTCGATCCGCGTCGTTCCGTGGATCGTCCGCACCAACGCGCGCCGACGCAGCCAGTCTTTGTGCGTTGGGTCAATCGGGAGGTGCTCGAAGAGCCGTCTCCGCTCGTCGAGGGCACGCAGCGACGGGGCGATCTCGTCGCGCTGCAGGGCCTGGAGCGTGATCGGCGGTTGCCGGTCAAGCCCTCTGGACGCGCCCCTGCCTCCCCGGCGAGGAAGTGCGCGCCAATGTCGAAGTGACCAGCCGATATGTGACGGTCGGCAGACTGGGCGGCATGGATGACGTACGTGTCGGCGGGCTCATCCGGGCGGTCCGCCTTCGTCGAGGCTGGCGTCAGGAGGACGTCGCCGAGGCAGCGCGCGTCTCGCGGTCCCAGGTGTCGCGGGCGGAGCGAGGCCGGCTCGAGGAACTGCGTCTCGACGAGCTGCGTGCGATCGCCGAGGCGCTCGAGATCCGGCTTCCGTTCGCGCCGCTGTGGCGCGGCGGTGAAGCTGATCGGGTGGTGAACGAGCGCCATGGCCTGATGCACGAGCGGCTCGCCACGTTGTTCGCGAGGCTCCCCGGGTGGGTCTGCAGCGCCGAGGTCACGTTCTCCGTATACGGAGAGCGCGGGTCCATCGATCTCCTGGCGTGGCATCCGGCCCGGCGCGCGTTGCTCATCGTGGAACTCAAGACCGAGATCCCGGACCCTGCGGCGCTCGTGGCGCAGGTGGACCGCTACCGACGGCTCGCCGCGGAGATCGTTCGGGAGCGAGGGTGGATCCCCGTGTCGGCGAGCACGTGGGTGGTCGTCGCGGACTCGTCAATGAACCGGCGGCGCCTTGCCCGCCACCGGGCGATGCTGCGAAACGCGTTTCCCGTGGAGGGGCGAGCGATGCGATCGTGGCTCCGCCAGCCCGCCGGGCCCGTGGCAGCCCTCTCTTTCATGGCTGATGACCGGGCGGGGAGCACTGTACGGAAGGCGGCGCCGACGAAACGGGTCCGGCCCCGGAGCGGAACCTCACGGGCCCCCGACCTCGCGAATGCACCAGAGTGACGGCGAGGCAGGAGTGGACAGGATGGACTCATGCCGACTGTTCTTGAGATCGATGGATACGAGTTCCTCTTCCGGTCCAATGATTGTCCCGAGCCGCCCCACGTTCATGTCCGTGGCAACGGCGGGTCGGCGAAGGTCTGGCTCGATCCCGTGAGGTTGGCGAGGTCGAGTTACAATCGGAGGCGGACCGATGAGGTTCTGTCGATCGTGATAAGTCATCAGGGATACCTGTCGGGGCGGTGGAGTGAGTTCTGTGGTCGCGCGTAGGCGGCTCGCAACGAGCGTGAGGTTCGATGATCGCCGGCTGTATGTGAAGCTGGCGAGCGGAGTCGAGGTCAGCGCGCCTCTCACCGACTTCCCGCGTCTGCTGAACGCATCCGAGGCCGAGCGGCGGGACTATCGGATCGAGGAACGCGGCACCGGTATCCACTGGCCCCAGGTGGACGAGGACATCGGAGTCGCCGGCTTGCTGGGGCTGCCCGAGCAGGTCGTCGAGGACGCCGTCGGGCTGCGCTGACCCGGAGAGTACGGACCCGACCGGAGCTGCGCTCCCAAGTCCGCCAAGCGCCTCGACTCCGCCGGCGGTCCGTCGCCCGCCCCGTCGCCCCCGCCAGACCCCTCGGCCGCCGAGGTGGCCCGGCTGCCGAAGCCCCGCCAGCCCCTCGGCTGCTGAGGCGACCTTGACATAGTCTGGACCGAGATGCGACTCGTGGTGGGGCCGGTCGCCCTCCCGCGCCGAGGCCGCGTCGCGCCGGCCGGGAACGGGGCGATGACGTCCTCGATCTTGGTGCGCGCCTTCATACAGAGGTGACCCCGGTACGCGTCCACGCGGTGTCGGTCCTCCGGGTCCGCGGCGGCCCTCCGTGTCCTCGGTGGCTCGCCGTGTCCTCGGCGGCTCGCCGTGTCCTCGGCAACCCTCGCATTCATGGCTAATGACCCGGCGGGGAGCGTTATCCAGAAGGCGGGGCCGATGAGACGAGTCCGGCGGCGGATCGAGGCCTCGCAGGCCCCCGAAATCCTGGCCAGTGCTCCCGGGGAGCGCGATAGCCAGGAAAGCCGCGTCCCGGTGGCCCGGCAACCCGGATAGTGCTCCCGGGGAGCGCGATAGCCAGGAAAGCCGCGGTAGCTGACGGGGTGACGGGGTGACGGGGCGAGGACGACGGGGCGGCGGGGGAGGCGTGGCGACAGATACGCAACGGGGCGGGGACGACGGCACGTGGGCGACGGGGCGACGGGGACGACGCGGGCGGTCGCGCCCCTACATCATGACCAGGCCGCCGTCCACCGCGAGCACCTGGCCCGTGATGAAGGCGGCCTCGTCGGAGGCGAGGAACGCGACCGCGTTCGCAATCTCATCAGTCGTCCCGAAGCGGCCAAGCGGCGTCCGGGCGGTGATCTCGTCCTGGTAGACCGGCGCGAGGTCCTGGGTCAGCTCCGTGAGCACGAACCCGGGCGCCACGGCGTTGCAGGTGATCCCGCGCGAGCCGAGCTCGCGGGCGGTCGCCTTGGTCAGGCCGATGAGTCCGGCCTTCGCGGCCGAGTAGTTGGCCTGCCCGGTCTGGCCGGCCTGGCCGGAGACCGAGGTGATGTTGATGATCCGGCCACCCTTCGCCTTGAGCATCGGTCGGGTGACGGCCTTGATCGCGTGGAACGCGCCGGACAGATTCGTGTCGATGACCTGCTGCCACGCCTCGAGGGACATCCGCATGATGAGGTCGTCGCGCGTGATGCCGGCGTTGTTGACGAGGATGTCGATCTTGCCGAACGCCTCGAGAGCGGCCTTCACGACGATGTCGCCCGCCTCCGGCTGGCTGTGGTCGGCCTGGACGGCGAGGCCCTGCCGCCCGAGCGCGCGGATCGCTGCTGCGGTTTCCTCGGCCGCGGCGACGTTGCCCCGATAGCTGAACGCCACGTCGGCGCCCTGCGTGGCCAGCCGGAGCGCGATCGCGCGCCCGATCCCACGTGAGCCCCCGGTGACGATGGCGCTCCGGCCGGACAGATCGATCACGAGCGGCGGCTCCTCTCGGTCGGGTTCGCGTTGTCGACAGGCACCCAGTATGCCGCGCCGATGAGTCCGCCGCGACCCGGCAGGTAATCGCCAGGTGATCGGCGACGGGTAGACTCCTGCAAGACCGCCGCCATTGACTGATATCTGTGTGAGCGAATGTGGTATCGTGCAGGCGTGCGACGCATCCCAATCGGACTCACGGACAATCAGCACGCTCGGCTCGCGCGCGAGGCAGCCCGCCGGCGGATGAGCGTGGGCGCCCTCGTGCGCCAGGCCGTGGACGCGACCTTTCCCGAGGAGCTCGAAGCCCGCCGGCAGGCTCGCGACGCATCCCGATCCGTTCTCGGCGCGTTCGACTCCGGGCAAAGCGATATCTCCGAGCGCCACGACGAGTATCTCGGCGAGGGACCCTGGTGAGCGTCGTCGTGGACACGAGTGCGATCTTCGCCCTCCTGGATCGGCACGACGCCCACCATCAAGCGGCCGTCGCGTTCTGGACGGATCCGGACGACGAGGATCTCGTGACGCACGCCTATGTCGTGGTCGAAAGCGCCGCGCTGGTTCGCTCACGCCTCGGTCCGGCCGCTGTCGATGCACTCGTTGATGAACTGCTGCCTGGGATCCGCGTGGAGATGGTCGATCGACCGCTCCACGATACGGCTGTGGCAGTTCTCCGCGGGATCGGGGGCGGCACGAGCCTGGTGGACCGCGTCACCCTCGCCTTCGCGGCACGCCACGGGATCACGCGAGCGTTCGCCTTCGATGCCGATCTGTCGGGCGCCGGACTCGCTCCCGCCTGACTGCCACCTGCAACCCGCGCGCGCGAGCACCGAACCGAAGTCGAGGATCGTACTAGCATCGGTTCCATGCGCAGGCACATCACCCTCGATCTCGACCAGGGACTGCTCCACGAGGCAGCAGCCGCGCTCGGCACGACCGGCGCCATCGCGACGGTCCATGCCGCACTTGCCGAGGTCGTGGCGCGTCGGCGGCGGGCGATGTTGGCCCGTCATGACTTCCCGGACCTGACGCCAGAAGGGGTGGCTGCGGTGCGCGCCGCGCGGCACGCCACGAGGACTTGAACGAGCCTGCCCGTCCTCGTCACCCGGGCCCACAGATGTCGGCCTGAGACACATCCTCAAGATGAGTGGGCACGACCGGGATCGAGTTCGAACGGTTTCGCGCACGAACTGACGGGCATCGCGCTCGTTCGTCTGAATCGCGTGTTCTGCGCTGACATGGCCCGGATCTGCCGCGCTCGCTCGTTTGAATCGTGTGCTTCGGGCTGACGAGACCGCCGGCCGGGTCAGGAAACCGGAGCGGGCGCCGGTTCGTCCGGGACCACGTCGTCAAGTGGGGTGTTGAGCGGGTCCGGGCGGGCCATGATTTCGGCAAGCGCCGGTGGGATCGGGTCGAAGGCGTCCCAGTCCTGGGGCAATCGGACGTGGACCGTGGAGGGATCCACGGCAGCGTCGCCGGCGATTCCACGGGCCGGATCGGCGGTCCAGCGGATCGTCGCCGCGCCGGACGTGAAACCGGCCCCGAAGGCGACCATGCAGATCGCATCCCCCACCGCCACTCGGCCGGAGTTGACCGCCTCAGCCAGCGCGATCGGGACGGACGCGGCGGACGTGTTCCCGTAGCGGTCCAGGTTGACGAACATCCTCTCCATCGGAAGGCCAAGGCCCTTGGCCACCGCCTCGATGATCCGGATGTTGGCCTGGTGCGGGATGAACAGGCGGATGTCGTCGGCCGTGAGGCCGGCCCGCTTGACCGACTCCAGCGCGGTCGTCGCGAGCGTTCGGGTCGCGAACCGGTACGTCTCGCGGCCCTCCATTCGGATGTAGTGCTCGCCACGCTCCACGGTCTCGCGCGACGACGGGCTTTTCGCGCCGCCCGCAGGCAGCCAGATCATGTACGCACCCTGGGGCTCCGTGGTCAGCTCCACGCCCAGGCTGCCACCGGGCTCGTCGGACGCGGACACGACGACGGCCCCCGCTCCATCACCGAACAGGATGCAGGTGCCTCGATCCGTGTAGTCCAGGAACCGCGTCAGGAGCTCGGCCCCGATCACGAGGACGTGTCGCGCCAGACCGGACGTCACGTACGCCTGCGCCGTCGCGAAGGCGTACACGAACCCCGAGCAGGCCGCCGAAACATCCATCGCAGCGGCTCGCTGGTTCCCGATCGCCTCCTTGACCAATGCCGCGGTGGACGGCATCCAGTAGTCGGGCGTGAGGGTGGCGAGGAGGATGAGATCGATGTCGTCCGGGTCCAGGCCGGCCGTCCGGATCGCTCGCAGGCCCGCGACCGCGCCCATGGACGCGGTGGTCTCGTGAGCGGCGGCGACCCGCCGCTCGCGGATGCCCGTCCGCGACACGATCCATTCGTCGTTGGTGTCGACCATCTTCTCGAGGTCGGCGTTCGTGAGGACCTGCTCGGGCACGTAGCGACCCCAGCCGGTGACGTGCGCATACCGTGCGGCCTGCGCTCCGGCCCCTGCTCCGGCCATCACAGCGGATCAACCTCGATGAGCGGCTGCTTCGCCTTGATGAGCTTGCCGCTCTCCGCACGGATCTTCACCACCCGCCCGGCGAGGTCGCTCTTGATCTCGTTGAACAGCTTCATGGCCTCGATGAGCCCGATGACCTGGCCCACGGCCACCTCGCCGCCCTCGATGACATAGGCCGAGGAGCCCGGCGTCGGAGACCCGTACCAGATGCCCGTGAGCGGCGCCTTGACCGACGGGCGGGCTGTGGCTGCCGAAGATCCGCCGCCCGATGCCCCTGCCTCCGCGGTCCCTGGGCCGGCACCCGCGGTGACGGCCGCGCCTGGGGCCGCGCCGACGGTCGGAGCTTCGACCGGGACGGGCTTGCGGAGGACGAGCCCCGTGCCACCCATCTGGACTTCGAGTTCGGTCAGCTCGCTCCGGTCCAGGAGCGCGGCGAGGCGATCGATGAGCCCGAGGAGCGCGACGTCGGCCGGGTCCGTGGGAAGCGGCGGCGCCGGATCGCCGACGGGATCGCCGACGGGATCGACGACGGGATCGACGACGGGATCGACGCGCGGACTGTCGCGAGGATCGAGGTCGTCGGTCATCCGTCCCACCGCCTGAACACCAGGGCCGCGTTCTGTCCGCCGAATCCGAACGAATTGTTGAGCGCAACACGGAGATCGCGCCGGGACGCCTGCCCGGGCGTCAGGTCCAACCCCTCCCCCGCGGGATCCGGCGCGCTGAGGTTGATCGTGGGCGGCACGATCCCGGTCCGGAGCGCCTGGATGATCGCGATCGACTCGAGTGCGCCGGCCGCACCCAGGGTGTGCCCGAGCATCGACTTGTTCGCCGTGACGGCCACCTTCGGCGCGTGGTCCCCGAAGATCGTCCGGAGCGCCTGGAGCTCGGCCCGATCCCCCTCCGGCGTCGACGTGGCATGGGCGTTCACGTGGTCCACTTCGGCGGGCTGGATACCCGCCTTCTCGAGCGCGCGGCGAGCGGCGCGGACCGCGCCGATCCCGCCGGGCGCCGGAAGCGTGATGTGGGACGCGTCGGCGGTTGCGCCGTACCCAACGAGCTCCGCGAGCGGGGTCGCGCCGCGGGCCTGAGCGTGGGCAAGCGCCTCGAGGACGAGGATCCCCGCGCCCTCGCCGATGACAAACCCATCGCGGCCCTGGTCAAATGGGCGTGAGGCACCGGCTGGATCGTCATTGCGCGTCGACAGCGCCTTCATGGACGCAAAGCCGCCGACGACCGCCTCGTGGATCGTGGCCTCCGCGCCGCCGGCGAGCATCACGTCCGCATCTCCGCGCCGGATCGTCTCCCAGGCTTCCCCGATCGCGTGGGCCCCGGTCGCGCAGGCCGACACCGTGGCGAAGTTGGGCCCGAGCGGCCCGAAGGCGATCGCTATCTGCCCGGCGCCCACGTTGGCGATCCCCATCGGGATGAAGAACGGGCTGATCCGGTCGGGCCCGCGCTCGCCCATCAGGAGGACGTTGTCGAAGAGCGTCGCGACGCCCCCCAGGCCGGAGCCCATGATCACGCCGGTCCGCTCCGCGAGATCGCCGTCCATGCGTCCCGGCAGGCCGGCCTGATCGAGCGCCTGCCGCGCGACGACGAGCCCGAACTGGATGTAGCGGTCTGTCCGCCGGATGTCCTTCCGATCCAGGACGCCGCTGGGATCGAAGTCGCGGACCTCCCCGGCGATCCGGGAGGCAAGCCGGGACGGGTCGAACCGCTCGATCGTCCGGACCCCGGAGCGGCCCGCGACCAGACCCTCCCAGGTGGCGGCGACGTCGTTGCCGAGCGCGGACAACGCGCCCATTCCGGTCACGACGACGCGCGGCGGGGCCGCGGCCAGACGCGGGGCGGCGGATGAACTCACGGCCGAGGTCAACGAACCAGCTTCCCCGTCCGGACCGTGGCCGCCCGATAGACATCGCCCGCCAGACCGCGCGCGGAAATCGCATTGGCCGCGACCATCGTGTCGAACTCGGTCCGTCTGATCTCGGCCGTGACTGTCTCGCCGTCCACGGTGATCAGGGCCCAGGATGCCGTCGGGTCCCCGTCGAAGACGTACCCGGCGCTGCCGCCATTGACGATCTGCTTCCAGCCGAAGTCGCGGACCTCGGGCATGTGGGTGTGGCCACAGCAGATGATCCGGGCATCCGTCCGGGACAGCCGCTCCAGCGTGGCACCCGCGTCCAGATCGATATCGAAGCCCGCCGTCTGCGACCCGGGCGAGGCATGCGTGACGAGGAGCATCGTCTCGCCCACCCGGATCCGGCGCTCCGCCGGGAGCCGGCGAAGCCAGGCCAGGCCGTCGTCGTCCAGGGCGTCGTGCGCCCATTCGGCGGCGATCTGCATGGGCTCGGGCACGCCGTCCACCATCCACGGGAAGGCCGCCGCGTAGTCGAAGTCCGCCACGGCGATATCCGTGTTGCCCTGGACGATGATCGCGCCCTCGGTCTCCATCTCGCGAAGAATCGTGATCGTCCCGGCCGGATCGTGACCGTTGAAGGCCAGGTCTCCTGCCACGAGGACGACATCCGGCTTCTCCTTCCGGAGCGCCTTGCGCACCGCCTCGAGTGCGGTGACGTTGCCGTGGATATCGCTGAGCAGGGCGACGCGAGTACTCATCGGAGCACGCCCTCTCCGGGGATGATGAAGCTGAGGGTCGCCTCGCAGGCGGTCTCCCCGTCCACGCTGGCCACGCCCCGCGCGCGACCGAACCGGCTGCCGAGCTTCTCCATCGTGATCTCCAGCCGGAGGGTGTCGCCCGGGATCACGACCCGCTTGAAGCGGCAGTCATCGATCCCGGCGAACAGCCCGATTCGGTCCCCGAACCCGGGCTGCTTGGCCACGTAGACCGCCATCGTCTGGGCCAGCGCCTCCACCTGGAAGACGCCCGGCATCACCGGCAGGCCCGGGAAGTGACCCTGGAAGAACCACTCGGTGGCGGTCACGCCCTTGATCCCGACGATCCGCTTCGCCTGGGCGTCGTACTCGATGATCCGGTCCACGAGCAGGATCGGCCAGCGATGCGGGATCAGTGCCTCGATCTCGCGGGCGGAATGGATGGTCTCGGTCATGGGCAGGCTCCGATGGGGGTGATGGCGATCAGCTCCGGGCGGCGGCGGCGAGGAATGCCGCGCTGCCGACCCGATCGAGGAGGTTCGTCGTCATCCGGCCGTCCAGGAACGCGTCGTTCACGAGGATGGCCTTGTGGATCTCGACGTTCGTGGTCAGCCCGTCCACGACGAGCTCGTCAAGCGCAGCGCGGCCGCGCTCGATCGCGGTGGCCCGGTCCGGGCCCCAGGCAATGAGCTTGCCGAGAAGCGAGTCGTAGAAGGGCGGGACTTCGTAGCCGGGGTAGAGATGCGAGTCCATCCGGATGCCCGGGCCACCCGGCGCGTGATAGCGCTCCACGATCCCGGCACTTGGCCGGAAGTCGTGGGCCGGATCCTCGGCGTTGATCCGGAACTCGATGGCGTGGCCGCGTGGCTGGACGTCTGCCTGGCTGAACCCGAGCGGCTCGCCGGCGGCGATCCTGATCTGCATGGCGACGAGATCGATCCCGGTCAGCATCTCCGTCACCGCGTGCTCCACCTGGATCCGGCAGTTGATCTCGATGAAGTACGGGTCGCCGCGCGGATCCAGGAGGAACTCGAGCGTGCCGACGTTCTCGTAGCCGGCCGCCACGACCGCGTGGATTGCCCGCTCCGCAAGCTCGGCTCGGGCCGTCGGCGAGAGGGCCGGTGTCGGGCCCTCCTCGAGAATCTTCTGGTGACGACGCTGGACGGAGCAGTCGCGCTCCCCGAGGTGAATGCCGTGGCCATATCGATCCACCGCCACCTGGACCTCGACATGGCGGTTGTCCTCGAGCCACTTCTCGAGGTACAGCGAGTCGTCGCCGAAGGCCGATTTCGCCTCCGATCGGCAGACCCTGATCGCCGATTCGAGTTCGCGCGGCGTGCGCACCATGCGCATGCCCTTGCCGCCCCCGCCGGCCGAGGGCTTGATGAGGACCGGGTAGCCGATCCGGGCCGCCTCCTCGAGCGCGTGCTCGTCATCCCGGAGCATGCCCACGGAGCCCGGGATCGTGGGCAGGCCGTAGCTCCCGAGGAGCCGGCGGGTGCCCTCCTTGCTCGCGAACCGATCGAGAACCTCGGGCGGCGGCCCGATGAACGTCAGGTCGTGGGCCCGGACAACCTCGGCGAAGGTCTCGTCCTCGGACAGGAAGCCGTAGCCGGGGTGGATCGCGTCGCAGCCGGTGACGACGGCCGCCGAGATGACGGCCGGCGCCGACAGGTACGACCGCCGCGCATCGGCCGGGCCGATGCAGATCGCCTCGTCGGCCAGCTGCACGGGGAGGCTCGTCCGATCCGCCTCGCTGTACGCGACGACGGCCTCGACACCCAGGGTCCGGCAGGCGCGCAGGACCCGGAGCGCGATCTCGCCGCGGTTGGCGATGAGGATCTTGTTGAACACGCTCAGCGGACCTCGACCGCGCCTTGGGCCTCGATGTGAACGAGCTCCTGGCCGTATTCGACGGCCGTTCCGGCCTCCACGATCACGCCGATGACGATGCCGTCGGCCGGGGCGACCACGTCGTGCGGGATGCCGAGCATATCCACGACGCCGAGCCGATCCCCGGTCCGCACGCGCGTCCCGCCCGCGGCCGCGGGGCCCGGCTGGAAGACGCCGACGGCCGGCGAGGTGGCAATGGGTCCGCGCGCCGCGGCCGGGGGATCCGCAGCGTCATTGCCGCGTCCAGGGTCATCGCCGGCGCGTCCGGGACCGACCGGCGCCAGCGCCGGGCCGCCGCTGCCGTTGGACGAGCCGGCGAGAGCGGGGGGACCTGCCGGCAGGGAGCCCGCTGGTCGAACTGCTGCCGGTGCCCCGACGCCGTCGTGGCCGGGATGGATCCGCTGGCCGGCACGATCCGCGGCCCGTCGACCGTACTGGGGACCGGCACCGGCGGGCCGGCGGAGCCGGATCCGCCAGTCGTCCTGGCGAACCTCCAGCTCCCCGACGTTGAGGGTTCCGAGCTTGGCCACGAGCGCGGGCACGAGCGCGTCGATGAGGCGGTCGATGCCGGCGTGGTCTGCGGCACGAGCAGCGTCGCGGGCGGCGTCGCGATCCTCGGGCACGCTCAGACCTCCTCGTTCGCAGCCGGCTCGTCACGGCGTGACGAACCGGAACTCGATGTGCCAGTCAACCAGCGGCTCGGATCCAGCAGGTCGCGGAGCCGGTCCGCGAGCCCCCGGCTGGGGGGTGCCACGACCGGCGGCGCGGCCGTCTCAGTGTAGGCGCCAAAGACCCGGTACCGCCGATAGCGAGCGGCGAGCAGCTCGTCCGGTGAGATCCGCCCGAGGCGATCCAGCTCCGCGACGATGACCGATCGCAGCCGGCGCGCGGTCTCGGCATGGTCCGCGTGGGCACCCTCACCGGGCTCGGATACCACCTGGTCAACCACGCCGAGCTCGAGCTGATCGTCGGCCGACATCCGCATCGCGAGGGCCGCGGTCGCCGCTTCATCGGCCGATCGCCACAGGATCGCGGCGCAGCCCTCCGGGCTGATCACCGAGTAGACCGCGTTCTCGAGGGCGATCACGACGTCTCCGACCGCGATCGCGAGTGCCCCGCCGGAACCCCCTTCACCCGTGATGATCGCCACGATCGGCGTCCGTAGCCGGCTCATCAGCCCGATCGACCGGGCGATGGCCTCCGCGATCCCGCGCTCCTCCGACTCGGGGCCGGGGTGGGCACCCGGGACGTCCACGAACGTGACGATCGGAAGTCCGAAGCGCTCGGCCAGCTCCATGGCCCGCATGGCCTTCCGGTAGCCCTCCGGGTGGGGCATCCCGAAGTTGCGCTTGATGTTCTCCTCGGTGTCGGCGCCCTTCTGCTGGCCCACGAAGACGATCCGTCGGCCATCGATCCGGGCGAATCCGCAGGCGATCGCGGCGTCGTCACCGAAGGCGCGATCCCCATGCAGCTCCACGATCTCGTCGGCCATCTGACCGAGGAGCTCGAGCGTCCGGGGTCGACGGAGATTGCGAGCCAGCTGGACGCGGTTCCACATCGCGCCCTTCGCGTCCGGCGGTGCCTCGTCGTCGGCGGCGGGCCGGCGGCCGAGCAGCCGGTCAACCACGACTGGCCTCTCGATCGGCGGTGCGGGTCGCGGACACGGCTTCGTCCGAGGTCGCCGCGCCGGTGGCGCCGGCGGCGGCTGCGGCGGCGGCCGGCGAGGGTGCGTCGTCGGCCGGACCGAGGTCAGGGACCACCTTCTCGGCAAGCGATGTCAGGAACCCGATCGGGCTGAACATCGAGCGGGGTTCGGCGGCCGTCTCGCCGACCGTGGCCGGGACGAGGTAGCGGAGCATCTGCGCGATCTCGCCGCGTAACGCACTCCGGTGGACGACGCGATCGATGAAGCCGTGATCGAACAGGAACTCGGACCGCTGGAAGCCCGGCGGCAGCTCCTGGGCGATCGTGCCGGCAGCGACCCGGGCCCCGGCGAACCCGATGAGTGCATTGGGCTCGGCCAGGTTGACGTCCCCGAGCACCGCGAACGAGGCGAAGACGCCGCCGGTCGTCGGGTCGCTCATGACCGAGATGTAGGGGATGCCGGCGGCTCGCAGGTGCTCGAGTGCGGCGCAGGTCTTGACGAGCTGCATGAGCGCAAGCGTGCCCTCCTGCATCCGGGCGCCACCCGAGGCGGACACGATGATCAGCGGCAGCCGCTGTGCGAGTGCCTGCTCCACGGCGCGGGTGACCTTCTCGCCGACCACGGCGCCCATCGAGCCGCCCATGAACCCGAAGTCCATGACGCACAGACAGACGCGCCGGCCCTCGATCGTGCCGGTGCCTCGGACCGCGGCATCGCGCATGCCGGTGGCCACCTGGGCCGCCGCCAGCCGATCCGGGTACGTCTTCTGATCAACGAATCCGAGCGCATCGACGCTCTGGAGCCCGGCGTCCTCCTCGCGGAAGGTGCGCTCGTCCAGCAGGAGCGCGATCCGGGCCTCGGCCGAGAGTCGGAAATGGTGGCCGCAGCTGGGGCAGATCCGGTCCGACTTCTCGAGCTGCTTGTTGAACAGCATCTCGGAGCAGGACGGGCACTTCGTCCACAGGTCGGACGGGTACACGTCTCTGCGCGGCCGGAAGGACGGGAGCTTGATCGGCATCGTTCGCCCCTACGCCGGCCGGCCGCGCATCGCGTGCGCGGCGCGTGCGGCGCGGGCCATCGGCGAGGCGCTCGTCCGGGAGCGGCGCCACGCCACCCAGGCCGCACCGGCCAGGCTGAGCGCAGACGCGGCCACCGCCCCTCGCAGGAGCAGCGGTCGAGAGAACCCGGCCGGGTCGCCGCCGTCCCGATGATCGACCAGGGGGTCGAATCCGACGGGCAGCTCCGGAGCCGGGAACGGGACGGCGCGGATCTCACCCTCGGCGCCGGCGGCCGCGGGCAAGCGCATCGCGGCGGCAGCTTCGGCCAGCCGGACCGCCAGGCGTTCCTCGAACCGGAACGAGGGGTGGAACCGGGGCAGGTCGCGGGTCAGGCGCTCGGAGGCAAGGCGAACCCCACGATCCAGGCCCTCTCCGGCGGCGGGCACGAGTTCCCGGGCGGCGAGTAGCGAATCCAGGTAGCGATCCGTCACCAGGGCGTCCACCTCGATCACGTCCCGCCCGAAGGGCATCACCGGCGGCGACCCGGGCGCGGCACGCCGAGATCGTGCGCAACCGTCCGCAGCGCGCGATGGAGGAGGACGCGGACCGCGCCCTCGGAGCGGCCCATGACGCCGGCGATCTCCGCGGTGCTCAGCTCATCGACGAAGCGCAGGACGAGGGCGCGGCGGCGATCGCCCGGCAGGCGGCCCACGGCGCGCCAGGCCTCGGACGCCTCGTCCCGGCGGACGGCCTCGCCCTCGACGTTCAGCGGGTCGGCGACGATGGCCGCGGACGCCGCATCGAGCGGCGCGGCAGGATGCCGGCGCGCGGTTCGCCGATCGTTCGAGATGACGTTCCGTGCGATCCGGAAGAGCCAGACCTTGAACGTCGATGCGCCGGCGCCATCCTCGGGCTGGGCGCGCTCCTCGAATCGGTGGAGGTTGGTGAGCGCGGCGAGGAATGTTCGGGCGGTGGCGTCCTCGGCCGCGTGATGGTTCCCGAGCTCGTAGTAGGCGAAGCTGTACACGGGGGCAAGGTACCGTCGATAGAGGGCCTCGAACCGCGCCGGGTCTCGGCGGGCCGCCTCGACGAGGGGCCGATCAAGATCCAGGTGAACGATCCGGGGCGCGGCCGTCTTCGCCGCTCCCGTAGTCCTGAACACCGGTCGAGCCATCCCGTTACACCACGCTCGACGATGGCAGGCGGAGATGGAGAACCTCACCGGCGTGGATATGCCGCTCGGGCGCGCGATCCGCGCCGTGCGCATGACCGCCGTCCAGATCCTCGACCACCAGGGCTCCGGACGCCCCATCCACGCCGATCGCCCGAGCGGTCGTGGTCGAGCCGTCAAGCCCGGACAGGGTCACCAGATGCCCGGTCGTCACCTGCCGGGCGGTCCAGCCTGCGACATCGAAGCGGCCGCCGCGGAGCGCAGCGATCCGCGTCTCGAGGCGATCGAGGAAGCCATCGAACAGCGCCTCACGATCGATCGGGCGACCCGCGGACACCTCCGCGAGCGAGGTCATCGAGCCCGCGAGCTCGGGCGGGAAGTCGGCCGCCGGCCAGCCGGCGTTGATCCCGATGCCCACGACGACGCGCGGGTCGTTCGTGCCCAGGCCGTCGGTTTCCCCGAGGATCCCCGCCAGCTTGCGAAGCTCGAGCGGCGCGGACCGGCGAGCCAGTGCCTCGGCCGCGCTGATATCACCGACCAGCACCGCGTCATTGCCGCCGTGGACGACCACGAGGTCGTTCGGCCACTTGAGACGGATCGTGCCCTCGGCCAGACCCGCCGCATCCTCGGCCGCGTCGGCCATCGCGAGTGCCACGAGCGCCGCCAGGCGCCACGCGTCCTCGGCGACCAGCCAGGAGGGCCGGAAACCGAGCGAGCAGAGAAGGGCCGCGCCCGACGGGGCCGACCAGGTCCGCCCGTTCCGGCCGCGCCCCGCGGTCTGGCGATCCGTGACCGCCACGCAGATTTCCGGGGTCCCGTCCGCCAGCCAGGCGCGGACGACATCGTTCGTCGAGCCCACGGCATCGAAGCGCTCGACTCTTGGGTACGCGCCGAGGACTCCCGACGACGTCACCGGCTCAGCCGGCCGCCCGACCGGTGGCCGCGGCGTCGATCGGGTCCGGCGTCGCCAGCTCGAAGGCACCGTGCAGCGCGTTGAGCGCCTGGGGCAGCTCGGCCTCGGCGATCATGCATGTGATCCGGACCTCTGACGTCGAGATCATCTCGATGTTGACGCCGGCATCGGCGAGCGTGCCGAACATTCGGGCGGCGTAGCCGGGGGCGTTGTGGAGGCCCGCCCCGACGATCGACACCTTGGCGACCGAGGCATCGGTCGTCAGCTCGCGGGCGCCGAGCTCGCGGACGATCGGCTCGAGGACCTTCTTCGCCTTCGCGAGCTCCACGCGCGGCACCGTGAACGACAGGTCCGTGGCCCCGCCATGGCCGACGTTCTGGACGATCATGTCCACGTTGATCCCGGCCTCGGCCAGGGGATCGAAGAGCGTCCGGGCGACGCCCGGGCGATCCGGCACGGCGACGACGGTGACCTTGGCGACGTTGCGGTCGTGGGCAAGTCCCCGGACCTTGTTCCGCTGTTCCACGAGGGGGTCCTCCCTGATGAGTGTGCCCGGCGCGTCTTCGAACGAGCTCAGGACCTCGATGACGACGCCATTGACCCAGCCGAGCTCCACGGCCCGGACCTGCATGACCTGTGCGCCCTGGTGGGCAAGCTCGAGCATCTCCTCGTACCCGATCACGGCCAGCTGCCGCGCCGCCGGCACGACCCGAGGATCGGCGGTGTAGATCCCGCGCACGTCGCTGAAGATCTGGCAGCGATCCGCGCCGAGCGCCGATGCGAGCGCCACGGCCGTGGTGTCCGAGCCGCCGCGGCCGAGGGTCGTGATCTCTGCCCGGCCGATCGCGGAGGCACTCTGGCCCTGGAAACCGGCGATGATCACCACGTTCCCGCGATCGATCTCTTCCCGGATACGGACCGGCTCCACGTTGGCGATGCGGGCGCGGCCGTAGTGCCCGTCCGTGGTGATTCCTGCCTGCGCGCCGGTCAGCGAGATGGCCTTGACGCCGAGTGAGTGCAGCGCCATGGACACGAGGGTCGCGCTCTGGTGTTCGCCGGTCGCGAGCAGCATGTCGAGCTCGCGCGGGTCCGGCTCGTCGGTGATCGCCGCGGCCAGGGAGAGCAGCTCATCGGTGGTGTCGCCCATCGCGGACACGACGACGACGAGGTCGGAGCCCGCCGCGCGCTCACGCGCGATCCGTCGCGCGACACGCCGGATTCGGTCCGCGTCCGCCACGGAGGAGCCGCCGAACTTCTGGACCACGAGGGGGCGTTGCATCGGGCGCGCATTCTACCCGACACTCTCGGTCGTTCCCTCGGAAGGAGATCATGATGCGCGCGCGGGGCGATCATCGGCACCCGATCAGGCGCTCATGGGCCGCGGCGAAACTCCCAGGAGCGCCATCGGAACGAACGAGCACGACCCATGTGCCCGACGCGCGGATTCCCGCACCACGTGACGTTGGGTCGTGCTCATTCATCGAAAACGCGCGTCTGGCAGAAGCGCGCCGGCCCGATCGGGCCGGCGATGCGCGGCGTGGGCCGGCGCGGCGCAGCGTGGGACGGCGATGCGCGGCCCAGAGCCTCGCGTTCAGCGTCTGGCAACGTTCCAGGCGAGGAGCGCGATGAGCGCGACGGCCAAGACCGGCAGCCAGGCGACGGTCAGAACCGACTGGAGCGCGTGGAGCGCCTCCCTCGCGGCAGCTCCGACCGCGCCGAGGATGTCGCCGAACAGCCCGCTGATGCCGCTGCCGACGTTCTGGAGCACGTTTCCGAGCGCATCCATGGGCCCAGTGTCGACCCGGATGTCAACCGCAGCCCGCCGGGCCGTGCGGTCTCCTGTGGTCCCGAACGTTCAGGCGTCGGGGAGCACCCTCGCGCCGGTGTTGCGGGGTGCGATGACCTCCACCCGGCCCGGCAGGTCCGTATCGGCGGCGGCGGCCCGGAAGGCGACCTGGATGCGGGCGACGCCGGCGACCGTGTCGGTGAACGCGATGATCGACGATCCCGCCCCGCTGAGGCACGCGCCCAGCGCCCCGGCCGCCCGCGCGTCGGCGACCATCCGCGGCAGCTGCGGGTAGGCGGCCGCGCGGTACGGCTCGTGGAGCCGGTCCTCGGTCAGGAACCGCAGCACATCGCGGCGCCCGGTGGCGATCCCCGCGACGCCGATCGCGACGCGCCCCAGGTTCGCAACCGCGTCTTCCCGCGGCACGCTCTCGGGCAGGACCCGCCGCATCTCGCTGGTCGCGAGTCGGAGGTCCGGGATGAACACGACGGCTCGGAGCCCGCGCGGAACGTCGAACCGGATCGCCTCCACGACGTCGCCGATCACGGCCGACGCCACGAACCCGCCCATGAGGGCCGGTGCCGCGTTGTCCGGGTGGCCCTCGATCTGCGTCGCGAGACGCAGCAGGTCGGCGCCCGAGAGCACATCACCGAGGAGGGCGTTGGCTGCCAGCAATCCGCCGACCGTCGCGGACGCGCTGGACCCGAGGCCGCGCGCGAGCGGGATCTTGTTGATCATCTCGACCTGCCAGGTCGTGCCCTCCGGGATCTCCCCGCGGGCCTCGCGGATCGCCGCCTCGACGCCCTGGATGAACCGGTTCCCGCCGTCGGCCGCGAGCTCGCCCGCGCCCTCGCCCTCCACGTGGAGCTCGTGGCCGCTCTTGGTCCAGCCGCGGACCTCGAGGACCACGCGGTTCGTCAGTTCGAGGGCCATCCCCAGGCAGTCATAGCCCGCACCGAGGTTGGCGGTCGTGGCCGGGACCTCCACCGCCACACGCCGGCCGTCCAGCTCCGCGAGCCAGCTCGTCGTCGTCATTCGGTCGTCATCGTTCGGTCGACTTCATGCGATCACCAGCGGAGTGCGGCGCGCACCGCATCCACGGACGGATCGGCCTCCAGGATGCCGCCACCGGCAACCCGTTGCGCGGTATCCGGATCCTTCAGGCCGTTGCCCGTCAGGACCGCGACGATGAGCGCATCGGGATCCAGTGCGCCCGCCCGCGCCATCTGCGCGACCCCGGCGATGCTGGCCGCCGAGGACGGCTCGCAGAAGACCCCCTCCATCCGAGCCAGGTCGGCATACGCGGCCAGGATCTCGTCATCGGTGACGGCCTCGATTCGGCCGCCGGACTCGTCGCGGGCCGCCGTGGCGAGAGACCACGAGGCCGGGTTGCCGATCCGGATCGCGGTCGCGATCGTCTCGGGGTGCTCGATCGGATGCCCCCGCACGATCGGCGCGGCGCCGGCCGCCTGGAAGCCGAGCATCCGGGGCCGACCCGTTACCCGGCCGGCCGTGGCGTAGTCCTTGAAGCCAGCCCAGTAGGCGCTGATGTTGCCGGCGTTGCCCACCGGGATCGCCAGCACATCCGGCGCGCGCCCCAGGTCGTCGCAGACCTCGTAGGCCGCGGTCTTCTGGCCGGTGAGCCGATGCGGGTTGACCGAGTTCACGAGCGTGATCGGGTGATCATCACGCGTCGCCAGCTCGCGGACCACGGCGAGGGCCTGATCGAAGTTCCCGTCAACCGCCACGACCCGGGCTCCCGCGACAAGCGCCTGGAGGAGCTTCCCGCTCGCGATCGCGCCCTTCGGCAGGACGACCACGACCTCTAGGCCCGAGGCGGCCCCGTAGGCCGCGGCAGAAGCGGACGTGTTGCCCGTGGAGGCGCAGATCACCGATCGCGCGCCCGCCTCGATCGCCTTGGCCACGGCAAGGACCATGCCGCGGTCCTTGAACGAGCCCGTCGGGTTCATGCCCTCGAGCTTGACGTGGAGGTTCCGGAGCCCGAGGTGTGCGCCCAGCCGGCGAAGGTGGACGAGCGGTGTCGCGCCCTCCCCGAGCGACAGCGAGGGCGTGGCGTCGGTGATCGGGAGCCACTCCCGGTAGCGCTCGAGGAGTCGGGGCCGCGCGGCCCCGGTCTCGGTCATCGGATCACCGGATACGCGGCGCCGGACGGGCCGATGAAGACGTCGCCCGAGATGAGCGGCGCGGCGGCCACCGGGCCGGTCGCGGCGGGGAGGCCGGCCCAGGTGCTGCCCACCTTGCGGCCGATCGCGATGAGGTCACCGAGGACGGCCGACGACGTCGCGGCACCGCCGGCTCCCGGACCGCTGAAGGCGACGCGACCGACGGGGTCTGCATCGACCTCGATTCGGTTCACGACGCCATCCGTCCGTCCGAGCGGGGTGTCCAGTGCCACGGCCGACGGCAGGACCGCGCCGGAGATCCCGTCCGCCCCGCGGGCGGCGCTGGCAATGAGCTTGATCGCCAGGCCCTGCTCGGCAGCGGCCAGGATGTCCGGAAGCGTGACGCCCGTGATGCCCGGCAACCCCAGCGTCCCACCGGCCATTCCCGGGGCGACCGAGATCGAGGCCGGATCGAGCCACTGCCCGAAGGCCAGGCGGGCCAGGATCACGAGCTTGTTCACCGCGTCGTGGCCCTCGACGTCGCCGCGCGGATCCGCCTCCGCATAGCCCGCCACCTGGGCGTCGGCGAGGACGTCCGCGTAGGGTCGGCCGTCGCCGGCCATCGCGGTGAGGATGAAGTTCGTCGTGCCGTTGACGATGCCGCGGACCGCGGCCACGCGATTCGCCGCGAGGTCCAGGGCCAGCGGCCCGAGGACGGGGATCCCGCCGCCGACCGCGGCCTCGAACCGGAGGGCGGCGCCGGTGCGCCGGGCGATCGCCTCCAGCTCCGGCCCGTGATGGGCGATCACGTGCTTGTTCGCGGTCACCACCGGCTTGCCGGCGGCCAATGCCGCGCCGATCAGGGTTCGCGCCGGTTCGTCGCCACCCATCAGCTCCACCACGATGTCCGTTTCGGGCGTGGCGATCAGGTGGGCAGGCGCATCGGTCAGGAGGGACTCCGGAATGCCGCCGTCGATCGCGCGGGCGACGTCCCGCACGGCCACGCCGACGAGGACGAGCGGCGATCCGTCCACAGTGTGCAGCGATTCCGGCCGCTCCAGGAGGGCCCGCACGACCTCACGGCCGACGATGCCGGCGCCGAGCACGGCGACGCGCAGCGGCGTGGTCACGGGCGATTGGACCGGAGCTGACGTGTCATCCCGACCATGGTACCGGGGCGCTCGTCTCGACTACGCGACGGGTCCGCCGAACGCAATCAAGCTCCCAACGTCTGTGCCGGGCATGGGTCGGCCTGGCTTCCTGGCCAATGCTCTCCCGGGGAGCGCTATCCGGGTCCGAGAGGGGGTCGAGCCCGCCCGAGCACCCAACGAGCGTATGCCCTGGCCCCGGCCACGCACGAAGCCCGCGCCGCAACCGGGAAATCTGATGGATCTCGGGGATCGCGGATGCCAACCGCGGCCGGCGACCCGCACAGTGCTCCGGTGGCGGTCACAAGCCAGTGCGTAGCCTGAGCCGTGGCCTCGCCGACGTGCGAGGGTGTGGTCCCGAGGGCGGGTGGCTCGATTAGCCAGGGCCTCGTACTGCG
>Ga0082335_1001195_pt1 | contig 57745 bp, 72 predicted proteins | sample Subgrocontami58m_FD_72375 | JGI IMG/M metagenome (GOLD analysis project Ga0082335, IMG submission 72375) | Subsurface groundwater microbial communities from S. Glens Falls, New York, USA - GMW37 contaminated, 5.8 m (SPADES assembly) (version 2) ... | reverse complement strand
TAGACACCTTTTCCCTGGTATGCAGGAGAAACAACCGCGCCAGCAAGATAGAAATAGTCTGAACTATTGTTTCCAGAACGGTAATTCCCTGCGGCAAACGCAAATGCTTTCTGCTGTTTATCGTATGCGACAAATAAAACATCATTTGGCAGAAGATGCTGAATAACCTCATCCCGACCCATACTTGATCCAAATGAATCGATTGCCGCCTGAACAAGTTCATCAATTGTTTTTTCAGGCAAAACTATCCTCTGTGAATCTGGTAGCGGAACATAACCATCAAATCGAATAACATTGCCCGGAATTTTGCTAACATCGCCACCGATATTGCTGGTACTCACGATGAATTAATGCTTCATCTCCAAACGATACTCTCTCACCCAATTGTGTTCTTATTTCTTGTTTCATTTTTTATTTCCTCCACTTATATTTTTTAAATTGGTGGGGATAGAGAGAATTGAACTCCCATCTTCCGCTCTGGAGGCGAATATTCTACCGTTAAACTATATCCCCAAGAAAAATTATTAAGGAAAAAAATGTTAATAACGCCAGTGCCAAAATTGAGAAGACAAAATAGAAGATAAACTACGATAATTACAAGATTCAACACCAAGAACAATACTAAATATAGATAAATCTACAAAAAAGAAACAATTGCCACCGACAATCACTTTGTGGTTTTATTGACATAATAAATAAAAATAGGGTGAACTATATAAAATTATCTACTTTAAAAGATCATCCACTTGAGTTTCTAATTTCCGACTCTCCTCTAACGCTTCGAGATCACTAAGTCCTCGCAACATTTCTACGTATGGACCAGCATCCTCCATTATTGTACGATATCCTTTTACAAATTCAGCAAATTTATCGGGGTGATCCAACGCATCTTGATATAACTGCGTCCATTTCTGAATTTGACCGAGCAAACCGCTAACGAGATACCCCATTTGATCTTGATTCATCTTTCCGACTCTTTCAACGAGATCATTTATTCCAGCGGCAAGACGACGTTCGCGACAGGCTTCTTCACTTCCAATCATTCCTTCCAACAACTGGTTAAATTCATCAACCAATTGAAGATCAATAACATAAGGACTTCCAGCAGTATACTTTCTTCCTTTATAGTCTCCCGTAATTTGAATCTCCGTACCAACTCTGATCAGTTCCATAGAGAAAGTTAGAAAAAGATCGCTATTTAATAATTTCTATGATTAATTAGTCTCATTTTCGATAGATCATTCCTTGCGCCACATTCTTCATCCCATACCACATCATCCAGGGATTGGCTTTACAACGACGAATGATATAGGGCAAGCCATCACCAGCATTTAATTCCACGGGCATATATAATCGACACGTCTTACCTTCATCAAGCAGTCGCGGAATAATTTTCTTCTCGGCAACCGGTACACCTTTGAGAAATTGAAATTCATAACGATCTGCAGGAATACCTCTCTTCTTAATGATTCTCTGCGCTTCATTAATAACATCAGAGTCATGAGTGCCAATCTCAACATAAACGCCAACATCAAATAAGTCTTCCAAACGCGAAAGAAGTCGTTTCTTAGCCTCTTTCTTTGAGGTTGTAGCAATATTTTCCGGCTCTTGATAAATCCCAATACACAAGCGAACCTGCAGCTCTTCTTTTGGAAAATGATAGTGTTGAATTTTCAGGAATCTCTCAATATCACTTTCTGTTCGATGCAAACGCGATTGCAAAACAATCCCCATATTAGAATAACCATTGAGCCAAAGATCACGTGCCGCGCACAATGTTGCTTCCGTAAAGCGATGATCTTCCATATCAATCGTTACCGGTAGTTTTTGATGATAAGCGTAACCAATCCCTTCATCTAATCGATCAAAGAGCGGTGTTTCTGAAGAGAAAGAAATTTCTTCTGAAGTACAATTCACAACACAGACAGCAGAAGGCTTCATCGAAATCGATGCAGATTTTCCCAGTGAGAGAAGCTCCTCTTGTTCACCAAGATTAACAAATAAATCCACCGCCCGACAATAGCCTGCAAGGAAACGATCGGCATCTTCTTTCGTCTTCGCTTCTTCACCAAGAATATCTAATGTTGAGTAAACACCTTTCCAGAGATAATCTTTACACGTTTCAATTCCTGCCTCGAGAGTATGTCCGGCGAGGTATGGTTCGCCAAGATGAGAAATTAAATTAATTCCAGACTCTTTCTTTTCTAAACAGTCGAGGATTCTTTTATTAAGAGAGACAATTACACCCATTTCAAATTGACGAGGAAAAGTATTGAATATAAATATTTAGACACTTAAAAACAACAAACAACAGTTATTCTTTTCCTTTCTTCATTAATTCTTTCTCAGCCAACGCAACCAGAATATCATGACCATTCTTCAACTTTCCCACAAAAGCAGGATTATAACGCCCATCCAGTTCCAAACCATCGTCAAGATACGTTTTTCCCAGACCAGCATTAGCCAAAACCGCACTCCAATTTTGCTGAGCAACTGCTCCTTGCGCAACACGAAGATAATTATAAGCAATATCAACATTCAGTTGCGCGCTATCACCATGATAATTCAAGCCATTTTTCATCAGTTCAATTGCTGTTTTAAACTCATATCTCTTCCCAGAACCCCAGAAATGAGCAAAGACATGATACACGCACATATCCGTCTCTGGCTTCTCTTCCAACTGCATCCCACAGAGATCTGTGAATGGACGAAGTACAGTATCAACAAAATTATGAATATAGGCAGTAAGCGCAGGATAATCATCTGTGCCTTTCTCCCCCAATACACTCACTAAACCATTCTGAAATGCTTCACTGGGAACCTCGTTATGAAGAATCTGTTCTAAACGATGCAATGGAAACGTATTAAGATTCTGTCTTAAGTACGCTGCAGCCGTATCGACATCCGGAAGGAATTCGCCTAAAGTCATAACTGGTCAAAAATAAAGAAGGAGTTATTAAATTTGTTGACAGGAAATAAAAATTAGAAGAACACTCTAGAAAATCTTCACTCAATAATCTTCCCTTTAATCTTCTCTTTCACTTCCGCAATAAACATATCCACAGCAACACCAAAAGTAACATTCCCTTCGCGTGAACGCACTGCTAATGTCCCATTCTCAACTTCTTTGTCACCAATCGTCAGAATATAATTAACTTTCTCCATTTGAGCGTTACGCACTTTTCTGCCAATCGTTTCGGCAGCGTCATCCATCTCAACTCTAATATCCTCAGCCAACAACTTGCTATATACTTCCTGCGCAAAAGGAACATTGCGATCTGTTACTGTGACAATCTTCACCTGTACAGGACTTAGCCATAACGGAAACTTACCAGCAAAATGCTCGATTAAGACACTCATAAATCTTTCCAAAGAACCAGAAATGGCGCGATGAATAACCACCGGACGCTCTTTCTTGCCTTCTTCATTGATATACGATAAATTAAAGCGTTCCGGTAAATTGAAATCACATTGAATTGTTGCTAACTGCCATTCCCGGCCAAGAGCGTCTTTAAACATGAAATCTAATTTTGGACCATAAAATGCTGCTTCTCCTTCACCACGTCGATAAGGAAGTTTCAAATCTTTGGCAGCTAATTCCAGAGCCGCTTCTGCTTGGTTCCAAACTTCATCTGAACCGAGATATTTTGATCGATCTCCACCACGCACAGAGAAACGCACCCAATAATCAGTATCCATCTTTAAAGTGCGATAGAATTGATGAATCGCACCGACAATTGTTCTTACTTCCGCGCCAATCTGCGAGACACGGCAGAAAAGATGACCATCATCCTGGGTGATCGCCCGCACGCGGCTTAACCCCAATAATTGCCCCGACTTCTCATCACGATAAATCGTCGCCGGTTCAAAGAAACGCACCGGTAAATCGCGGTAACTCCACGAAAAATTATTGTAAATCTGCATATGATGGGGACAATTCATCGGTTTCATCAGGAATTTTTCTTCTTTTCCCTGAACGTGAAATAATTCGTCACCAAACTTGTCCCAATGACCACTTGTTTTATACAATTGTTCTTTAGCCAGATGCGGCGTCCACACTTGCTTGTAACCTTTATCTTTATGCAAGTCCCAAAGAAATTTGATAATCTCGTTGCGGATAATTGTTCCTTTAGGAGCAAGCAGAGGCATTCCAGCCCCAACTAATTCTGAAACAACAAACAGACCTTGCTCTTTGCCAATCTTGAGATGAGACCGATTCTCGGCATCTTCACGCTGCTGTTGATAGAGCTCTAATTTCTCTTTTGAATCGAACGCCACACTATAAACTCTCGTCAACTGTTGATTCTTCTCATTATTCTTCCAATAAGCGCTGCCTAAGTTTACTATCTTCAAAGCTTTTATTGTATCAGAAGAAGAAACAAATGCATCTTTAAAGAGGGGGACAATCTGAATTGTGTCAAATATGTACGCCGAAGCATTATTACCAAGATCTTGAAGAATATTTTTTTGTAATTCTTCTGAAATAGCAGAAGCGGTTGATAGTTTAAACTGAATCTTTTGCGCACTAACCTTCTCCACTTGTTTCTCAATCTTAGAGAGATCATCTTGTTTCAATTTGACATTAAGAATATCAACATACGCTTGATCGTGATAGAAATTACTCGAACCAATCTTCGCTTGAGGGAATAAATCTTTTACCGCTTTAGCAACAAGAATTGCGCCGGAAAGATTTACTTTTTCTTCTTGGTTTAATTTTTTAGTATCAACAACAAATGGTTCGTCTTTATATTCTCGTTTGAGTTGAGCAGTAGCAGATAATGGTGTTGCAACAGAAGATGCCGTTGCCCCAGAACCTCCACTCTCTTCCACCGTAAACTCCCTACTTAATTCCGACAGCGGATGACCTTTACAAGCAATCGTAAATGCTTTATACCAGCCGAAAGGCGCTCTCGCAACTGTAAATTTTTCTTTCAACTGCTGTTCTGCTTCTTTCATCACTTGCTCAGCGATCTTAGGATTACTTAACTGAGAACTGAGATGGGCATAAGGATAAAGAACAAGTGTTTTGGCATTTACTTGCTGGGCAATATTCTTGATCTCATGAATATAACGTTGGACGATTCCCGTAACATTACTTTCATCACGCTTCTCAACAGCCGTAAAAATAACTAAACAATCATTAACGCGCTGTTTTCCTTCTGTTATTCCTTCTTCTGCGGCAGCAAACGCTTTCTTTTTCGCTTCAAATTCGATGAAGTCGGCATGGATGGTGAGGATTTTCATGGATTTTCTCAAGATAACAGTTTAGATTTAAAAATTATCTGGTTTTGAGGAAGATAAAATTCTCACGAGTAAAGTTTAAAAAGCTCCTCTTCTAAACAAATACGATGCACACCATTTTTAGCAACTCAGAATGGGAAGAAGAACTCATCCGTAATGGAGATCAAGACCAAGACCTAATTACAACACTTCAAGATAAAGAGGCAGGACTAACCGGAAGATTAGCCGGATGCCATTATTCTAAGGCAGTAAGGAAAAGTGAAAATTATAGCGCCCAAATTAGAGTAGAAGAACGCTATCGTCAACGGTTAATCTACTTTAGCGCATTAGTATTACGAAAAGACGGACGAGCTACCCATAACTACAAATTAGAAGATTTGTGTTTTTTCCAGACAACAGAGTTTGATTTTCCTCAAAAAGACGGAGACCATCCGGAATTCCTCAGCACCGTTTATGAACATGTGAAAAGAATTAAAGAAGAAATTGAAGCAAAATATTTCCATAAAGAGTCCAAATAGAACAAAAACCTTCTTAAAGTAGCTAAATATTCTAGATCACATGTCTCCTCTGAAACAACAACTAAAACAACTATCAACCAAAAAAGAAACAATCGTTGTTTGTAGCGCTCATTCTGACGATTTTGTCTTCGGAGCGGGAGGAACAATCGCCAAATACGCAAAAGAGGGAAAGAAAGTCGTTGCGATTATTTTCTCCTATGGTGAAAAATCCCACCCTTGGCTAAAAGAAAGTATTGTTCAAAAGATGCGTTCAAAAGAAACACTAGAGGCAGGAAAAGTGCTCAACTGTGAAACCATCTTCTTCGATTTAAAAGAATTCCATTTCCAAGAAGACTATCAAAACAGAAATATTGAAAAACAGCTTCTCAAAATTCTCACAAAAGCAAAACCAACAAAAATCTTTACCCACAGTAGTGAAGATCCTCACCCTGATCACAAAGCCGTGTGCGCTATTACCACTGAGATACGAGAAAAACTGGAACAAAAACCAGAGCTCTACATCTACTCCGTATGGAATCCCGTCTCATTCAAAACACAATATCCTTCTCTTTATGTAGACATCAGCAAAACATTTGGCGCAAAATTAAATGCCCTCAAAACGTTTCGCAGCCAGAAATTTCATGCCGTCTACCCGTTATTCATTCCCGTCCTTTTTAGAGCGATTAAAGACGGATTTAAACTGAGAAAATTATTTGGAGAACATTTTTTTAGAATAAAATGACACCCCACAATACTGAAAAGAAATTACTCCTTGTTGCTGACACCTATTACCCTAAAGTAGACGGCACGCTTAAATTCATGGAGGAATTTATCCGACGAGCAGGAAATGACTTCAAAATATCGCTCCTCGTTCCATTTCTAGGGAAACGAGAAAAAACAAAGAAAATTCCCGAGGCAACAGAAAAGATAACCTACGTTCAGCCATCGCATCTCTTTCAAATCTCCGGTTATCAAAATATGAGATTGAACCACAGCAATATCCAACGCATTAAAACGGCGATCCAAAACAGCGACCTCGTCTTCATCCAAGGGCCAGCTCTTCTAAGTTACCTCAGTATTTACTATAGTCAGAAGTACAAGAAAAACACGGTATTCTATGTCCACGTTATTCCATGGGAACTTTTTGGCAGATTCATTCCAAAAATAATCCGAAAACCATTTCTCGCGTTATTTCGAAGAATAACTATTTCATTTTATAACAAATGTGATGAAATTCTTGTTCCCTACCATGAACTCCAAGAACAGCTCAAACGCGTCGGCGTCAGGACAAAAATTTCTGTAGCTGCATTAGGAGTTGATATCCAAACTTTCTCCCCCGCCAAAGATCGACGCCTCCACAAACACAAATTAGGCATTGCCAGTGATAAAACAGTCATCGGCTACGTCGGTCGTATCTCCAAAGAAAAGAATGTCCATACTCTCCTCGAAGCGTTTAAGAAGCTAGAAGAGCAAGACAAGATACATTTACTAATTGTCGGAGATGGTCCAGAAAAACAAAAGGCAGACTTTCCGTTACTAAAGAATTGTACTGTGACGGGTTTCGTCAACAATGTTCAGGATTATCTTAAAGCGATGGACATTTTCGTCATGCCTAGCTCAACAGAAACTACCTCTCTCGCGACGTTAGAAGCGATGGCCTGCGGTCTTCCAGTCATCGCCACTAAAGTCGGATTTATGAAAAGTTATATCGTTAAAAACCATAATGGCATTTTTGTCCCACGCACTAATCCAACCGTTCTTTCGCTCAAGTTAAAATCGCTCTTAGATGACCACCAGTTGCGAGAACAATTGGGACAAAATGCCCGTAAAACAGTAGCCTATTCATTTTCATGGGAAAGATCGATTAATAGGATCAAAAGACTATTGTCGGGTCATTTCTATCAAGAGTTATCCAGTTCTGAGAAATCTAAAGAAGAACCTACCGCAACGACAACAGCCAAAGTATCAGATATCATTTGATGGATATGGGGTATATATCTCATGAGCGAAACCTTTAAAAATGGAGAGCTTTGGGCATCTACCAGAGAGGTTTGATTACAATGAAAGACGAAGATTTAGAATTTGAAGAAGAAAGCAAAGAAGAGCACTCCGGCGAAGAAGAAGTAGACTCATCAGAAAACGGCTTCATGCAAGGCTATCTTGACGAAGATGAAGCGCAGGAATGTGTCGAATGCGGCGCCGCAGTTAGAGAAGAAAAGAAAGCAGTTAAAGAAATAGATGGAGAAACATTTGTCTTTTGCTCGGAAAATTGCGCTAAAGAATTCGAAGACAGCCTAGCATAGGATCTTTCAACCCAATACTATTTTAATCTTTTTTCTTAGAAATCTTTAAATGTAATTCTTTTCTTTTCTTCTTTATGGATCTAAAATCACGAGAATATCACGCCTATCAAATTCTTCAGCATTGGAAGGCAACAAAAGAAATTCTACCACCAACTGCTTTTCTTACGGAAAACGATCAATCCTATCCCCTCTTTCTATATCTTTATCAGCAAACAAAAGAACTGTATGACTTTCTACCGAAAAGAAAAAATGGTGAAGAATCATTTATTCATCCCATTAATGTAACCTTAGCGCTTAAAGAAGCAGGAATTAATGATTCGATAACTCTTTGTGCAGGATTAGTCCACGACTACGTTGAAGAAGTTGTAGATAAATACAAAGACGAACAACATCTTAGTGAAGAAGGCACCGATATTCTCCGGCTAGAAGAGTATGAACAGACCGTAATTCGTCAATTTGCTGAGAAATTAAAAATCTGCTGTGAAGAAAATATCATCCCCCTGCATCATGGAGAAAAAATCATCGCCGTAACCAGACTCTTAACCCGTCAGAAACGCGATTTCTATTATCAATCGATTTGTAATATCTTTATCCATCCAGACGAAGATGTTAAAGAAAAAGCAATTCAAGTAAAACTAGCCGATAGAATGCATAATATCCTCTCCATTGAAAATTTCTCGGAACAAGAACGAATTTACACTTGTTTCAAGAATCTCTTTATACTCAATAATACCAAGAAATATCTCGCCGAGATGCGTGGCAAAGCCCTCTTCGGAGAAGAATTAACAGCTACGGAAAGACTCTTTAAACGTTCTGCCAAAGCCACCTATGATGCCTTCCTTCGCATCTGTGAGATAACTACGACCAAAAATATCAGCGACGTCCGCTCGATGCTCCATCTCGCTTTCCGCAAGTTCGCCTGGGAGCATAATGGCGTCCTCGAAGTAACCGATTTAGCCGAAGACGAAGTCCATCTCATGCGCCTTTACCATCAAGTCGTACGAAAGTATGATGCCCGGCTGCGCCACCGCTGGCAAGAGTTTAAACAAATACGCGAAGATGAATTTGCCTATTGTAAACTTTTCTTTGCCGATTTTTCATTTTCTGACGAACAGATCCAAGCCATTCTCGACTACAAAGATGCCTATTCTCTCAAAGAGGTTATTGCGATGTTGTTGTACGTAAAAGAGTTTGTCGTTGGACGATTTGACTATTCTGATCTGTTTTGTGGAAGATGAGGTTAAAATTAACAAGTGATCACTCAAAAGTAACAATTCTGACGAAACATTTATAAATCACCCTCCAATAAAGATAACCATGCAACTCTTAGAAAGACTGGTTGGTTCGGGACGTTCAACTCTAGTCAGCACTCTTACAGCCCTAACCCTAGCTCTACCTTTAGAATCAACGGCAAAAGGACCAGAATTACCCTCTTTCTGTAATTTAGAAGCTCTTTATCTTGGAGCAGGTAAAAACCAAAAAGATGTAAAGAGCCTCCTTAGAGGAGGATGCGCCATCGTAGATCCAAAAAAGAAAGTTGATTTCGAAGAAATTCTAGGAGAACTTTGGGATTACAAATTAGATGGTCGAGCAAAACGAAATGGCGCAGCAAAACAAGCCGCCAAAACAGTTCTTGAACGATACCACAAAAACAAAGGATTAACATCCATTGATAAATACATAAAATCTGCCGATAGTGTTACCCAAGAGACATTTAAAAATCTTGACTTCGATGGTGTTGCCAAAGAGTACCGACTAAATGCTCGACAACGAAAGATTCTTCAGAAAGCATTAGGAACAATGCACGGAAAAGAAATTATTGCCTACGGCATGACTGAATTATTCCCCTCCCACAATGGAAAAAGAAACAAGTCAATGTTAGATTACTTATTACGAAATGCCGGAGCAACCTATTTAGAAAGTATTCCAGCAATGTATGATAAATATAGCAGTTATGGCATGTGGCAGTTTACTTCCTACGCTGTTTTTGATGCCAAAGGAAGAGAAGAAGGCGCTTCGCGCATAAGTGATCATTTACCACTAAAACAACAAATTCCCGGATCCGTTAATAAGTTAGTAGGAGAAGACCATGTTCGTGCAGCATATTTATTTGCAGCCCATAATTTAGCGAGATTAGTCGGTGATCTTAATAGTACACAAATGAATGCATTCGAGAGATATCTTAGCCGCGCCGGAAAGAACAGCAACGATCTCGTTCAATACGCTGCCACTGCGCACCATTTACCTGGAAAAGCAAAAACTTTCGCCGCGAAGTGGTTACGAGCAGGCGCGAAACAGAATTATGGAGATTTTACAAAAGGAAGATTGCGTGACTACGCTACTAAGACAAGAGCCAATTATGGAGCTTTGGTGCAATAGGAGAGAATTATAATCATGACAAAACCCATTTTATTGCTTGACAGAACAGAACTGCCATTTGAAGATACACTCGATCTAGAGGGCACAGTCTTTCAACAAGACATCGTTCGTTTTGCAGATGAACAAGTAAAAATAACCCTCGCCGACGGTTGGATGTATCTCTTTTCACCGGAAGATGCTATCAACGAGCAAACAGCCCCACAATACGGCACTCTTTTAGAACGGATTGTTGCTGCATCTGAACAAGGGGTAAAAAATTATGCTGTCTTAGAAAGAGATTTATTTGAGGAACTCGGTAGAGCTGGCTGGAAAAGAATTGACAATCTACGAGAGCACACTGAACCAGGGAATGGTTATTTTCCCGACTTCTCAGAAGAAGCTTACTTTGATAGATGGGCAAGAATAAAACCTCTTGTTGAAGCAGATAAAGAATTACAAGAGCGAATTAAATCAGCATTTTCAGCAGTCTATTCACGAGGATCAGATTATGGACCGATCGTTGTAGCACCAGAACTACAACTACTCGGCGAGGGGAAAGACCACGCAGTTATTGGATTGAACAAAGTCGTCACTGATCCAGAAACAGGTATTGATATTCATCTTGCTCTTAAACTGCGACAGCGCGGAATAGTGTATTCAGCGGAAGGTCATCTAAAGAGAAAACTAGAGCAACAACTTGGAGCATACACTCAAGCGTTTACAAGAAGAAAAAATCCACCATATTTTGTCGGAGTGGTTACTAATGAGAAAACTTCCTCCAGAATAGAGAATATAAAAATAGCCGGCATTCTTACCGAAGACGTTTCCATGGGAAAAACAAGAGCATTACGAGAATACACTGAAGAAGAATCCTGTCAACGGCAAAACGCAGAGGGGAGATGGGAAAAGATCTTTATTGATCCAAGTGACTTTGCTTCTTCCATTGGAGGAGAAAATTATCTTACACCAGAAGCGAGAATTGATCTTTAACAATTTGAAGAACACAAAACATGACGTTCATCATAACTTCAACGGACTTGCAACCACGATACGATCCCGCATTTGGAAGCCAATTTCAAGAGAGACTTACTCCCGAATACCATCAAATACGAAGAGAATTAGGTCATCCACTTTGGCAGATAAAATGTAGAGGCTCTGCCGTAAGAGGATTTCACTTCTCCGATAAATTCACCGATACAATAAATCCCGTAAGAGGACAGTTATACCTATTTCCGACAAGACCAACTCTTTTTCAAGAAAGAGAGATTGCTCAACTCGTAGCCCATGCCCCAGGATGGGGTGGAAGACCTTTCAGCAACGATTCTCGACCAGGAGAGTTTGGAAGAGATCTCCCGCGCCACGTTTATTGTTATGAAATACATCCAGGTCAGGAAACAGCTGATGCAGATATAACAGTAGTGAGAAATCTCGAATATGGATTGACAAGATATGAGGGGATAGGGGTTTATGCATCATCAGATTTAGAATGGAAAGTGATCGATCGGAAAGTTATAAAATTAGGGGGGCTATTTTAGAAGATGACTACCGAATTAGACCTCTCAAAGATTGACTGGACATATTTGACACGACTATTAAAAGAGAGAAGAGAAGCGAATCCAAGAACAAATTTAAAGTTTAATGAACCTATTTTAAATCATCCTCCTCATTTCTTCCATGAACCAACCAAAATCAAGCCAGCAACAGAAACCATTCCCGGTAAATATGAAATATCAATCGGTCATGTTGGATTTCAAATTCAGCCTTATCATCTCTTTCATGGCACAAGTACAAAAGCCCTTGATAATATCCTAAAATCAGGATTATTACATTCGGCAGCATACCTTGAAAATAGAGGGGAATTGGTATGGGGAGAGTTTAAAAATAAGGGTAGCAATGCTAAATATGCACACCCAGAATTTCTAGAACAGATGGGGGTTGAATTAACTGATTATCACCGACAAATATATGGTCACGCTTTTGGAGTATTCTTCTCTGCAAATGCACTTCGTTGTTTAAGTTTTACCCCCGACGATACTCGGTCAAAAACAGTTATTGGAATTAATCGAAAAGCACTAGAATATCGAGGTTATGAATTTAGGGATTGTAAAGAAGAGGGTATTCAATGTGAAAGCCATTCTATAGACTTAACTTTTGGTCTTCAAGTCTTATTAGTCCCGGATTTACAAGTTGAAGAATATAAACAGAAGATCAAAGGAAGATATAGTGCAGCAGTTTTTCCCCTCAGCGAACTTGATAAAATTTAATTCTTCCTAAACACAAGTTCATAATTCTCCCATATCTGCTCCGCTACTTCAGCGACAGACAAACCCTTAATCTCAGCAATCTTTTCAATCGATTTCACAACAAACGCCGGCTCATTCTTCTCACCCTTAATCGGACTTAGCCACGGCGAATCTGTCTCTGTTAATAATTGTTTCAAATCAACCAACTTGACCAATGTCTGAAAGTTTGATGCCTTAACAATATTGGGCGGGATAGAAAAGTAATGTCCCAACGCCGCCGCCTTCTTGATCACACTCTTACCACCAGAGAAACAATGATTGACAACGGGAATTTCTTGATTACGTATTTCTTCACTCAAGATTTGCACACACTCTTCTTCCGCTTGGCGAGAATGTATCACAATTGGTTTCTTCAGTTTAATAGTAAAACGAATAATCTTGCGAAAAATCTCCGCTTGCTTGTTATACGTCTCTTCTTTTGACGCCCAATGAAAGTCCATCCCCACTTCACCAATCGCAATAATACGGGCTTTATTCTTTTCAAAGAACGCAAACTCTTTATCTAAATCAATCGGTCCAGGATGTGAAGGCAAACCAACGCCATCCGGTTGAATACCCAGGGCATCAATCGGATAAACACCCAAACTCGCTTTCAATAACTGTGGATCTCTCTGAACAAACTTTAAGACCTCTTTATTTGCCACCGGATTGACACCAGAAATCAGAATTGTTTTCACGCCAGCCTCGCGGGCGCGATCTAGAACAAGATCTAAATCTTCTTTATAGAGTTCATGATTTAGATGACAATGGACATCGACAAGGTTCATGATTCAGTACCTCTGCTATTTGTTTAGCATTCGGCGGTCGCTCCTCTCGCCCCGCTCTGAAAGTAAAGTTACTGCAACACTATGCAATACTAGAGGAGCGGGGAACTTTATTTCATGCCAGCAAAGCCTCAGCTCGACGAGCAAACTTGACCGCGCCGAGCTAAACAAATATATACAGATGTAAAAAAGATTTAAATCTTTCCTTTTCAAACTTAAAATTATGGAAAACATCTATTTTTCGGTGGATGTCGAAGCATCGGGAAAAGACCCGCGACGCTTCTCCATGATCTCACTTGGTTCTTGTCTTGTCGGAAGAATAAATGAAACATTCTATCGAGAAATTAAACCCATCGATCACCAATTTCAAGAAAAAGCGATGCGTATTGGCTGTCTTGGCTTACGTTCTCTAGAAGAAATCGGAAAAAAAGAGTGGACCTACAACCCCCGCTATGAAGTATTTGATCCAGCAAAAGTAATGCAACATCTACAACAACACGGAGAAGAAGCACAAGAAGTAATGAATCTGTTCAATGAGTGGGTTGTCCAAAAAGCAGATGGAAGAAAACCAATATTTATCTCCACACCAGTAACATTCGATTACACCTTCGTCACCCGCTATTTCTCACTCTTCTCAGTACAAAATCCATTTCAAGGAAAACAAGATCCGCGGACATTATATGAAGATCTCATTCGAACGAAAGATTTGAGTATCGATCAACTCGGGTTAAATGCCAAAGAACTAGAACCATCACATAATGCTTTGGAAGATGCCCTCATTCAAGCAAAAATATTTGAAAAGTTGTTGGAGTTTCGATGAAAAACAAAATATCCTATCGTACATATATTTTTGCATTGTTTGTAAATCCGATAATCTCAGAACCTTTCTGATAAGGAAATACTTCTAATTTTATCTTTCTCTTCTCCAGCATTTGCACGAGAACAACCCCTTGTATTTCTGATTCTAAGCCATAGGCCTCCCCAATTTTCGCAAAATGCCATCGATCCCAACGCTCGCCGGATGCCGTTTTGTAATCATATTTAATCAATTCGTACTTTAGCATTCCAGATTCAGGATTAATTTCTTTAGGATCAGGACCATTACCTTTTATTGCAAACTGCTGTGCTTCTCCGGCAAAATCACCAAGGGAAATTATCACCAGCGAAGGGTCATATCCATCATAGGCAAATGCAATATGTGTTTGCCAATATCCTGGCATCCGGTCAAATTCTTCTTTTCCTTTGTAACCGTTTGTCCCTTCTTCAAACCAGTTTCCAACCAATTTTCCATCAATATCATAATCTATTTTCCCTGAGCGCGGCTCAGCCTGCCGAATATTCTTTTCAAGCAGCTGGGTACGCAACGGTTCACTAAACGAATCGAACAGATCAATCGTATGAATCTTCCACTCCTCTGCTTCATAACTAGAAGGAACTATAAAGCCATTTAATGTTACTTCATCATTGTGCACTGAAAAATCAAATCCTGGTGCGCGCCCAATCACTTCTCCCGCTTTAACGCTTGCAAATCCTTTACCATCTGCTACTTTCAGTAATTTTTCTGATATTTGATTGACGTGGATAAAAATAGTATAAAAAGTACAACTATGTCTTAATATCAGCCTATAATCTCCAATCTTGCTGGAGGCATATACACTAGGCATGCTTCTAACCTCCACTAATCCTGCGGCAGGGGCAAACACATCTACAAACTCTTCTTCTTTTCGCTCATTCGAAGGGTTCCATTTCTTTCCAGAGTAATATCCATGATCGATTGGTGTTACGTGTCCACCAATCATTAATCCCAGCGGTTCAATCTTTTCAATCTCTTCAACGTTCATTGGTGCTGCAGTAAAAACTACAGGACCACTTCCCTCACAACTACCAAGCGGCTTTCCATTCTCCTGATTTTCGTTAGGACCATCACTTTTACCATCCTCTGCCAGCACAATAGCATCTAATCTCTGTTTATACAGTTCAATCTCGGCTGGTGAAATTTCTTTAAGATCATGTAAGCGCTGCAATAACTGAGTATAATGCTCTTTTCCGATACTTCCTTCTTTTTGAGAATACCAATAATCAATCTCAGATTTTATATCTTTAAATCGCGCTTCTTCATATTGATACTTTTGCCCTTTATCTAATTGGAAAGAAGGATCTTGAGAATCATTCGTAAGAATACTCTTTTTTTCTGGTGTTAAACAAGCAGTTACAAAGAGTGTTACTAACATTAAAATTAATAGGATACATTTTTTCATTTTACTTCACATCAATCTGAATCTTCTGAACCCCGCCATACGCTAGACCAGCGCCTTTTCGCACACTGACATCAAAGAGATATATTCCATTCTCCGCATCCGTCGGAACACTGATTAAGATGGCCACATTATGTGATTCCTGTTGTTCTAACGAAAACGCCGAATCATCAAACAACACCCAGGAATTAGTCTGAGGATTATCTTGTGGTGAACCTGTCGTTGGAAAATATCCCGGACTAGAGGGGCTAATAAAAACATTGAACGTTTCCGTTTTCCCAATATTCATCACACCCAAACCAAACGTTTTCTGTTCTCCTCGTGGAAGAATTGCTTTATTAATTGGTAGAGCAACTATTTTTCCATCTTGGAGAAGCATTCTCTGTATTTGTTCTTCAGTTTGAGAATCGAGATCGGCTTTGAGACCCTCTGCACCCGCCAAGAATTTATACAATAACGTAATTCCACCAGCAAGAACAATCAGAGAAATAATAATCACAACTAACATATTAACAGATAATTCAATTGCCCCTTTTTTAGAACCACTCCATTTCCGATTATTCATTATAGATATACAAATACTAAAAACTATATAAAGATAATGGTCAGCTGTTAGAAGTATGGGGATGATAGATGGAGCTAAGAGACTAATTCTTAATACACTTGGTGCTGCGACTATCGCACTTACTGGCTGTTCTTCAGGAACGGTTGAGAATAATTATATCTGTGACCAAAACGGCTGCCAACCAGTGGCTCCATCAGCACAGCCTTCCTCTTCCTCAAATCTTTCTTTGGAAACTAAACTTACAAATGTAACAGGAAGTACAACCATTTTCAATCAGCAAATTAATGTAACCAACGACTACCAACAGCCGCTGTCGAATGTCAGTGTTTATGGACTTCACAATGGGCAACAAACATTTTATCTTGCTGTTGATCCCAGCGGAGAACATTATCCCTCTGCCATCTCAAAGAGCAATGGCAGTTTAGAGAGCCACTTAGAAATCTCTTCCCCTGCCTCCAAACCAGGTTCTCGAAACGATGCTAACGGAATTATTAATCTCATCCTTAAAACAGTTGATTACAGTAAAAAGATCTTTGCTACGTTTGCCAACGCTGACGAAGGAGACTTTATCCGTGAAAGCAATGAAGTTAATCTTTATTGTATGACACTAGATCAAATGAAAACAAGTTATATTTTTGTTCCCGCGGGAATTATTTTTCTCACCACACCAGAAGGAATAGCTGGTAAAACTGTTAAAATCGCTAACATTGCTGCCCTAAATCAATTATTTGATGCCTACATTCGAACGATGTACGGAGAAGAGGATGGTTATCTTGTTGCTGTTCCTAAAACTGCAATTAATCTCTGCGGCCAAGATTATGGTGATGCAGTGTGTCCGATCACAACCGACATCCTCTCAAATAATTTGTGGAGTAAACGAGATATTCCCGTCTGGGAAATCCGCGGTGGCTGTACACCATCCAAAAATAACAGTAAAGAGAGTATTTATTTTCCCAACTCCGGATTACAATGGCAGAAGAAAGCCTCAGCCTATACGATGAATCTTCCGGAGGCAGAAAAGTTGTGCGCGGTTCAGGATAATAACTGGCGACTGCCTTCTCGCGATGAATTAGAATCAATCATGAGTGGAGCGGACGGCTGTCTTCTTCCCGAAACATTAATGGGTTCATGTAGTTGGTATTGGGCTAATGATCAGAGTTGTAGTTCAGCATTGAAACCATTGATGCAGGTTAATTTTTCTAGTGGCGAAAGTAAGTGTGTTTCAGAAGGAGCAGTGGCGTATGTGTTTTGTGTGAGAGAGTTGTAGATTGTTGAGAATATAATTGTTTAAATAGAAGAATAATCTTCATTATAGAGAATGACAAATCTAGATCAGAAAGTAAACGAACAATTAAAAAGTGATTTAGCAGGCTTAGTTAGAACAGCACGTCAATATGGTTATGCCTCCGAAGAAACGAGAACGTATGTCCAAGAAACAGTTCAACAATATGATAGTCAAGAAAGGAAAGACGAGTATCTGAGCTTAGGTGCTACAATTCTCTTGTTAATGAAAAGATCATCTGAAGCAGATGGAGTTCAAACTCCAGCAAAAGAGTAAAAAATCCCAATCACAGCAGAGCTGTAGGGCATTCTTTAATAATGAAGATGTGGGATTTTTACTCCCAGAAATGGGTAATCTAAAATCGCAGCAGAGCTGCGGGGTATCAGACCCATTTCTCGGGAATAAAAGATATTTTACTTTCTCTCCCTTTTACAAGTTCTTCCACACCAGTTCATCCTCTTGGCTTAGCCAATCTTTTGCCAATGACTTTTCACTAGGAAGAACAGAAAATAACTTTAGACTGATAACTAACTCTTTAGGAATAGCAATCCGCTCTTTACTTTTAATTTTCATTATTTTTAATTAATATCACGGTAAGAAGATCATCTAATTAGTATAAAAAAAAGAACAAAAAAAGTAATTCACTTCCATACTTCATATTCTTTAACGATCAGAATCACAAAGAGGAAGAGTAAGACCGCTCCTGCGACCATATACCACAGACCAGGCAAGATCATCTCGTCTCTAATTGAGGTATACATCCCCCAGCCCATCACAATGAAGCCAAGCCAAAGGAACTTGTCCAATACTAACTTCATAATCTGAAATTCTTGATCTTCTGTCATCCGTTTTTTTGAGTTTCGTGCCATGAGTATTTTCACCTAAATTATATTAACAAAGAATGATTTCTCTGCGTAAGGGTCTGTTCCAACTGGTTTACCAGTATCATCAACTTCAACAATCTTAAGACTCACAAGATATGTACCTTTATCACCAGATCCAAGAATTTTAATATTATATGCTTCTGCATCTGTTACTTTAAGTGTAAATGGACCAGGAAGGAAAAAGAACTCTACTTGTTTTGAGACATCAGTACCCTCAACTACGCCTTGCTTTTGTAGTGTCTCTACTTCAATTTTAAATTTTAAATCACCACTGGCTTTAACATTCTTTACACCGATGGCAATATCTTGAGAGGCACTCTTATCGATATTTAATGTTGTTGCGGGAAAACTCAACTTTTTATTTCCAGTTCGTAAATCCTCTAGAATCTGCTGTCGAATTTGTTCTTGAACAGAACTTGATGTTTCCGTGATTGATTTAAACTGTCCTCGCACAAAGCTTAACCCCAAACCAAGAACAACAAACGCAATAACAATAATTACAATCGCTTCAATTGATAAATTCAGTGACCCTTTTTTTCGCATCATCTAACACACCTCAAATATGATTACTTAATAATAAGTATAGTAAACCAATCTTTACAGGTATAAAAATGTTTCGACTGCTAACTTCAAAACTAGAGATTTCTCACGTAAATATTCTTTCGATGACCAACAATTCTAACAACCATTACCTTCTCTTCATCAAGAAGATCAATAATGGCTCGATAGTCGCCAGCCCTAAGCTTATAGCCGGGATCACCAACTAGTCTTTCCAGAAAATGCTTAGGATCATCTTTAGCAATATCAACTCGCTTTACCAACCGTTGAGCAATCTCTATAGGCAACTTTCTTAACTCATCTAACGCTTGTGGACGCCATTTTACGCCATAAGAGATCATAGAAACTCTTTAAGAACATCCCGATGGTTAATATACTTAGAAAGCGGCTCTTTTCTCGCTTTTTGCAACTCTTTCTTAACCTCTAGTGTTAAATCAAAATCTTCTTCAAGGAAATGAGTAATCTTTGACAATTGTAGCTTAATTTCATCTAGATCATGACTTACTTTTTCTAATGTCACTGTTGCCATAAATACCATATTCTAATTATTCTTTATAAAATTATCGCGTCACAACCCCAAAAACTGCCTTCCCGTACCCACAGCCAGAGGCATTCCCCACAACACGACCACATAAGCAAAGACAAAGCTCGGCACAAAAGGCACACCTTCACGGATAATAACCGTCGTTAATTTTCCCTCTTTATGGGCAGTCTGCAGTTCTTCAATATCTTCTAATTCCAACGCTCGCCGGCGCGCAAAACGCTCTTCGCCAACAATCACTTCCTCATCCAGCCAGTCGCCTTCCGTTAGTTTTAGCGGAGAAATTCTCTTCACGAAACACTGCTCTTCAATAGTTGTGACGAAAAGAAAGAGATAGAAAATAAATGCCGGGAATAACAAGAAAAGCCACAATGAATTAATAAAAGAAAAACTAACCACCGCCAGCGAAAAAAAACCTAAACCATAGTGCGCTGTTTTATATTGCACCAATCGTTCCATAAAAACCGGCTTAAAGCGCGCCCAACGTGTAAACGCTAATCCAAATAACCAAAAAAGACCGTAAATTGAACCGAGAAATAATAACAGTACAAAAAACCACAATAACGTAAAGCTCGAGAGAGTGAATGGATATGCTATTCCTAACACCGCGCCCATCCCCATCAACAGCTTACTATCGCCACCACCCCACAAATTAGTCTTATACAAAAACCAAGCGACAGCAAAACAGGCTGCAAAACCAAGAATACCGCTTAAAAATAGACCCCCGCCCATAACTGACGAAAAAATTCCTCTTAATCCTAAAGCAGAGAATATTAATCCATAAGAAAGTAGATCTGGGACTTCTCTCGACTTAAGATCAGAGTACGCCGCAATCAGTAGAAAAACAAACGTTAGCGCACCAATCACAATATCGAAGAGCATAAACAAGCCAAGCACGCTTTTCCTATATTAAAGTAACGGAAAAGACAAAGAAAACATTTATATACGTTACTCTCTTTGTTTGATCCATAAAACAGGTGGTGCATATGGATGAAGCAGATTACGAATTATTACCTCATCAAGTTCTGAACGAATTAAAACAAGATATCGATGCGTTAAAGAAACGCTTAAGCCAACCCGATACCAAGCTTAATGAATTAATGCTCGAAATGGAAAGTCTAAAAGACAACATCCATGAATTAAATGCCATCTTTCAAAAAGTTCTTGATGGTACAAGAACCGAAGATCCATCTCTCTCTCTCCGTACAGCCGTCGAAAAATTGGATGCTGTCGTTTCTCAAAACGAAACAATTGCCAGAGGAATGATTGCTATTTCTGATAAACTTGGTGAATTCATGGCAAAACAAGGCGTGGGAATCTCCATGCCTCGCGGAGCATCGCCTTATCCAGTACAACATACAATGGGTATGCCAACTTCACCTGGCCCAGGAAGAATGGCTCCTAGACCAAGTATGTCAATGGGCGGACCACAAGCCGCAACATCCATGCCTTCAAATCAACCATTTCAATCTCCTCTTGAAGATCTTGATCTTCCACCTCCACCACCTAATCCCGGAGCGAAAAAAAGAGTAGGTGTCTTTTAGTGAAGCAGCCAGATCTTAGTAACATCAGTGTTCTGAGAGTACGCCATACCTTAGCGTTAGCAACGCAAGCCTATGCCCAACTTAAACGCCAAATACCAAAAGAAAAAATAACCAAACGCATTGAAGAATTAAAATATCTCACCGCCCAGAAAACAGTTCCGCGCTTAAGTGTAAGAAAAGAAGTATTGCATCTCGAAGAACAAATGAATTCTATTCTTGACGTAGAAAAAGCATTACAAGAACAAGAACATAAAGAATCAGATAGAGTTACTGCTTTAAAAAAGCAGAATGCCTTTTTACGTAAACGACTAGCCACTACGGAAGATAAAGACTTACAACAAAAAGTGAACAAACTTTCACATCTGTTGGCTGAAGCCGTTGCCCGAAAAGATATCCGAAGAGATGTGGCGTTAAGTCAAAAGATTACAAGCACGGTAAAGCCAAAACCAGTCGTTACTCCCATCTCAACTCCAGCAAAACCATCCGTCAATCTTCTCCAACAAAAATTAGACCAATTGAAACAACTATTGGATCAACAAAAGGGACAAGGCGCCGCTCCAGAAGTTGTTTCTTTATTAGAAGATCGAGTAAAAGTTGTCGAAGAAAAAATAAATTTGTTAAGACAAGAGAAACCAGTTATTAAGCATACAATGATCATGAGCGCACCAGTAGTAAAGAATGTGGAGATCGTAGATCAAGAATTACCGGAATTTCCATGGTTAGAGGATAAAGAATAATTAGAGTATCTACAAATCTTTTCCCATCACCGTTCTTCTGCCATTCTCTTTCGCTCGTTTGACGGAAGTGACGATCAATTCTTTGACTTTATCATCCAATAAGTCCATAAAGTCGCCGGACATATTCTCTACACCAAAGCCTGCTTCTTTCAAGATGTCTTTAACTTGAGTTCGTACTACTAAGTTTGTCATAGGAGTATAAATAGAAGGGTGATTTAAAAGAGTTTCTGTCGTTTACAGCGTCTTCCCAATCAACAGAATAATAAAAATCCCAAACGTATGCAAAAGATATGCAACAATAAGAAAGCGTTTGGTCGTCATCTCTTTCAAAGATGAGAACATCGCCACACCAAGTTCCGTAGGCAGGGGAGACGCAATGATTATACTTGCCAAGATCATTAAAGCGTACCGTTTGAAATGATGAAAACGCTTACCAATATTAATAATAACTTTTTCCCGCGCCAGGCGATGCAGTTCCTCAGAAAAAGATCCCCGCATCAATTTGAAGAAAATAAAGTCTCCAACCAAAGCACCGATACCAGCAACAAGACCAGCAAGATATAAATTCTCGCTACGTGCAAAAAGTAAAAGAATCGCCGTAGCCGGGACAGCCGTAAAACTGTAAGCATATAACAATCCAGCAAAGAAAATACCAACGTACCCCAAAGAAGAAAGAACTGATTGAATGGGAGCTAGATTTCTTCCCCATAACAACAGAAAAGCAAACATAAAAGAACAGAGAAGAAGTATAAACCGAGGATACTTCTCTCTCCATGAAAGATTTTGCTTGGGTATAATTAAAGTGCGCTTTGCGATCATATTCTAAGACGAATCTGGTTTATATAATTACCTATTTCATCTTCTCCACCATCGTAAACCATAAATAACACTTCTTACTACCCAAAATAATGATCAACAAACTAGCTAAAATCTTCGGCTCAAAGACAAAAGCCCAAGAAATTCTCTTGCTACTCGCTGGCGCTAAAACCGTCGTCCGCCAAGGCTTCTACGAATACGAACTGCCGCAAATCGAACAATTCTGCACTGAGAATAAAATCTATATCGCCAAATCAAGCTTCAAAGTGCATCTCACCGAAGAATGCAGTTATTCAAACAAAGGACTTCGTCTTCCGTTAACAGATCAACGACCAGGAATGTTTTTCGTTTATCTATCGCTAGAAGAGAACAGAACTTGGCAGGCAAGCTATGCTGAGACAAAGAATGACGACAAAGAATTAGGAAAAGTTCTCGGTTATCCTTCCTGCTGTGTTACTTTCTTCTGCAAACGTTTTTGTGAACACAATCCAAATCTACAATTAAAGCCAACCAATATGTTCACTAACTTAACAAAACGAGGACAAGACTGTGTCATATTATCTCATTTTCCCTGTAATTCAGATTGTGAAGAGAGTATTGTTCAAGGGAAGAGATATTTTGAGGTCATTCAGAAGTTTGATTCTCCAAGGGCAGAAGAAATGGAGAAGATGTTAAAGATAGGTTGGTAAGTATACTATTGAACCAACGTACGAAAAGTTTATATAAATTTGATTCTTTTAAAGAAGTTATGGCAACCCTAACATTAACTATCCCAGAGGACTTAAAAAAAGATATCGAAGAACAGACTTTAATTAATTGGGAAGAAATAGCTCGCGAGGCAATTCGACAGAAAATGGCACAGCTACGCATTCTAAATGTTATAGCAGCAAAATCAAAATTAACACAACGTGATGCACTAGAGTTAGGCCGAAAAGTCCGTGCAGGTATCCATAAACGACATATAAAAGCATATGGGGGTTGAATCTTCTTGTTGCTTGTCGTAGATGCAAATGTGCTCTTTTCTGCATTAGTAGCTTCAGAAGGGATTACCCGCAGTATGTTTTCTTCATTACAATTGGAATTTATTTCTCCAGAATTCATTGAGGAAGAGATAGAAAAATACTTTTCACAACTTGTTTTCAAAGCAAAATGTTCTAAAGAAGATGTGCGCATGGCTTTAGATCTTCTCTTTGCACAGATTAAGATCTTACCTCACAAAGAGTATGAGGCTTTTATAAAAGAAGCAAAGAAGATCTCTCCCGACCCTAAAGATGCAGAATACCTCGCCGTAGCTCTTGCTTTTAATTGCCCCCTTTGGTCTAATGATAAAGCTCTGAAGAGACAAAAAGAAGTAGAAGTTATTTCAACAACAGAACTTCTCCAGTTATTAAAATGAAATTCTTTTTCTTCACAACAACTCTTTAACATCTTCAAACGACAACTTATTCATATTTGCTCCTAACGCCAGATCATATGCTAATGAGAATTTTTCTTTATTCTTACCCAACGTACCAAAGATCAAATGCTTCCCATTGGCGCGGACATGATCATTCAATTCTCGTAAGTAAGCGACACGATGTAATGCGGCATTAATTGTGATCACGCCCACGGGTAAATCATAAACATTCACCAACGAGCCGACAGCACTTATCCGCGGCACAAGTATTGATTTCCCGCTCGCCCACTGCTTCATCGTCCGTACGCTCATCGCTAAAGCCGGATTTAGTTTAGAAAGCTCAGCGAGTAGTAAAGGATCATACGAATAAAAGAGACAATCATTTGCTTTTTCTCCAAGTAAATTTAACAATGTCTTCAAAGCTTTTTGAGGAGAACCTATTCCAGTCTTCAGATCGAAAAAGAAATTAATCTCTTTTCCAAAAGTCAATAACTCTTCAACAAAAAAACATTCTTTACGATGCTGTTTCTCGAGTACTTCCTCAAAAGATAGCGGATGAAGATACTTCTTACGTGAAGGATGATATGAGTAAAGCAAGCAATTTCCAGCGGCATCTTCTGCCCAGCATACATCCATTTCCGCCAGATGAAAAAGTGGCCGGCGTGTTTCATGTTGGGAAATTTTTTCTTTTGTTCTAGTTGATTCTGATAGATCATCTGGAGAATTGCCACCAAAAATCTCAATATAAAGAAAACCATCTTGTTCAGCAACGCGCTGGATTAACGTATTTCCTGCGGGAACACTGAGGGAAAAGTGTGCACGAATATTTTTGGGAGACATATCCCATGATAGTTGATATTCTGCTTTAATAATGTTATGAAGAATGGAATTGTCAACCACCTAAGGCATAACTTCCGGTGGAGTATCAACATTATATCCTACTTCTCTCAACGTTACTCTAAAAGAAGGATGAAGATATCTCGACGACCAACGATCGTTCCCACGATCAGTGGCAAAAAAGTTAGCAATAAATTCATCGACTACTTGTAATTGGTCGGATGGTTTTAGTTTTTGAAACACAAAGAGTTCATCCACCCCAACACTGATATGTCTTCTAGAAAGTCTATTTTCTTCCATCTTCTTAGCAATCTCTTCTATATCCCAATCAAAATTACTAACATTTAAGTGGGTAAGATCGAGTAGATTATGAAGTTTACCGTTGGTATTGTAAACAGCAGTGACAGCTTGAACAAGTTGTGTTCTCTTTTCTGACGGCAAATTGTTAAAGACATCATGCAACGCTTCATGAATCATTGTCCAATAATCAATTCTTCTCTCGGGCAAAAGTAATGCTCTTGTAACAGAAAGACCATATTCCTGTTGTAATGCTTTATTTGTTCTTTGATAATTTCCATCAGGGATCCAGATATGATCTTGAGCGACATATAACCCGCGACAATTTGAAGTAAAATGAAAATTATTTTCAGTTAATTGATGAAAGAAACGGTTTAAATCCTCAACTAGAATTAAATCTAAATCCCGTGGAATTAACTCTTTCTGAACATAGGGATTAAGAACGTGTCCATTAACTCGAATGTGTTCTGGAATAATCATTCTTTCTGCTAATTCTGGAGGGATTCCTTCGTTAGTGAGCTGAAAAAGTTCTGCTTTCCCAAAATGTTTGGATGTCATTTGATAAAATGTTACAATCTCTTTATATAGCCTACAGATCTCCCAAAATTTAATTCTACTTGCCCAGGAAAGAAAGAGATGCAACCAATTCCAAAACGGATAAGTTCACTTACAATTCCTTCGTAATGCTTCTCGCCATAGACCAAACCCGCAGAAATAGGATCGCTCACCAGTAGATTATTTATCACTCCCGCAGAAAAAACATTTCGTTGAGAATGAATTAATCCTCTTTTTGAAAGCAGATCAGACCAGTGACAAACTTCTTCATCTGTAAATCTCTCGCCACGTGAATGTCTCTCCGTAAAATGAACAAGCTCTTTATACGTTGTAATAGCCTCTCGCCTTAATGAATTGCTATCAACTCCAAAAATAGAGAGACTATTAGTTTGTAATCCTTCACGACAGCGATATGCAAGTAATTCTACAGCAGTCCATTGATTCTTTCCATTATTAAGAGCATCTTTTAATTCTTCTTCAGAACGAGATTCTAAGAAAGATGGTCGATAAATTCCTTCACACCCTTCCGTGAATACAATTGAGAAAAAACCATCTTTGACTTTATCTTCTAATTCGCCTAACAGTAATTCCTGAACAGCACCCGAAGTATGATCAGTATCTCTAAAAAAGAAGACGTTTCGTCCATTCGCTTTCGCTCTTGAATAATCCCATCCTGGTATCATATCCCCCACAAAAGAGAACCGTATTTATAATATTTCTGCGATAAATCAGTAAATCTCAATCCCCACCGGACAATGATCCGATCCCATCACCACTGGAAGAATAAACGCCTTCTTTAACTGTGGACGTAATACCGACGAAATCAAAAAATAATCTATCCGCCAGCCGACATTTCGTGCCCGTAAATTATTCCACGGGGCCCAATAAGAATAATGGCCGCCGTTCTTCTCAAACTCCCTAAACGTGTCGATAAATCTAGCAGTCATCAAATTATCAAAGCCATCGATCTCTACTTGCGTATAACCAGCCGTCTTATTGTAATTCTCTTTTGGATTAGCTAAATCTAATTCCGTATGCGCAACATTAAAATCGCCGCAAATAATCACTGGCTTCTTTTTCTCTAACTGTTTTAAGTAATGCAAGAAATCAGCATCCCATTTCTGGCGGTATTTCAAACGAGGCAAACCGCGTCCAGAATTAGGTACGTACACATCAACAAGAAAGAACTGCTCAAATTCCACGGCGATAATTCTTCCTTCCTGGTCATGCTCTTCAATACCCATGTCATAACTCACACTTTGCGGCTTGATTTTACTAAAAATTGCCGTACCTGAATAACCAGCCTTCTTCGCTGAATTCCAATAATGATGTTCATAATCATGCATCAACTTGTCTACTTGATCGGGATGGGCTTTCGTCTCTTGAATACAAAGGACATCTGGTTTCTCTTTCTCAATTACCGGATCGAGGCAATTCTTACGCATGCAGGCGCGGATACCGTTGACGTTCCAAGAGATGAGTTTCATTGTGGGAACAGAAGGGGAAAAGAATTTAAATCTTTCTTTGAGGAATCTTGATACAGAAATCAGTAAACATACCTCACAAACTTATTTAAACAATAACTTTTCTACAAGACAAATGGAAATAAATTACTCAAAAATACTCGTTCTAGTCTTAATATTTCTCGGCGAGATACTAGCGATTTACGCAGAAATGGTTGGCGCAAAAACGAATCATCTTACCTCACAACCATTTTGGCAAACATTTTTGAAAATGTTTTTGTTAATTACTCTTGCAGGAGGAATTTTAATTGCAGGATATATGTCGGGAATTAATGCTTTTAAGAATATTTGGGTTGTCAGTGTAGTTTCCATAACCTCTATTTTGTTAGTTGAACCACTTCTTGCTTGGACAATTTTCCACCAAGTCCCGACAATTGGCGCTGTTCTCGGCTTCATATTAGGAGCGATTGGATTATTTCTATCACTCTTTTACTGACAACACCAGCAAATACTCCCCTACTCTTTATCTTCCAGACAAGTATAACATCTGCCCTTTGGCGTTAAATAAGATCGGCAGCAGCTAATTTTATATTTCTTCGTAGAAACAGGTTCAATATCAACAAGACTGAGATCCTCTTCAATCTTCACATCACCAGTCATGATTTATTCCCCAGAAGACATTAAATCTTTCTCTTCACAACCTTTCTCATATTCATCTAATTCATCTAACATCTCATCGAAAGGATTCTTCTTCTTCAATTTCGCTTTCTTTAACTCTTCATACGGTGATTCTCGTTTATCAGGAGATTCTTTGTGTTCTGGAATTTCACTCTTTGCTTTGGCCATATTTTATCTAAAGTAGCTTAGGATTTAAAATTGTTGCGGTTGTTTGTACGTATTAAGTTCTAGCGCCTCTGCCAAAATGTTTCACGAGCTGATTTTTTCGTAAGAGACAAATTAGCTCCCGTTCCATTAATAATAACAGCTCTTCATTCACTAACTTACACGAAGAGAACGGGCGAGTGAAACGGCGAGGCACTTACGTGAACTTAATATGTACGGTTGTTCTGTTGCGATTCTCAGATATTTATATAGAAGAATAATCTTCCTTAAAAACCAGTTGTTTAACGAAGAAGATATGCCATTTGGAAATAGAAACCAAAAACAAATCCGAAATATAACTATCATCCTTCTCATCTTCATCCTCGCCCTCTTCCTCCACGCCTATTATCCCATCGATAAGATTAAAGTAGAACCGCAAAAGATCATAACTCAGAGCGGCATCGAAGATAAAGGAACGCTGCAAGTCTATTTCTGCCCGAAAGATGATTGTGAGAAGATTATGAAGAACGTACTTCAAACAGCACAAACATCAATCCATTGCGCCATCTATGATCTTAATCTAGAATCCCTCCAACAAACTTTTAAAACGAAAGCGGCGCAGATCGATGTGCGTATTGTCATGGATGATGGTTACATCAAAAAATTCAGCACGCCATTTACCCGAGCCGACAAACAAGGAGAAATGCATGACAAATTTTGTATTGTTGATAACCAGATCATGTTTACCGGATCAACAAATCCAACCAATAATGATGCCCACAAGAATAACAATAATCTCATTGTAACGAATGTTTCTTCTCTACTTGAAAACTACGAAGATGAATTTGAAGAACTGTGGAATGGTACATTCAAATCAGGGAAGCCCATTAAAACACCGCTCGTCTTCCTCCAGAACACAACAATTCAGAACTATTTTTGCCCAGAAGATCACTGCGCCGATCATATCCAAACAGAATTGGAAAAAGCAGAACAATCAATCTATTTCATGGCTTTTTCTTTTACCCATGAACAAATCGCCAACATCTTGTTATTAAAGAAGCAAGATAATCTTACTGTTGAAGGAGTAATGGAAAAACGCACAATCGATAAATCCAGCCAATTTGATCGCTTGAATCAAAACGGAATTAGTGTGTTGAAAGACGGCAATAATCAAACGATGCATCAGAAAGTGTTTATTATTGATCGAGAAACTGTAATTACTGGCTCAATGAATCCTACTGGTAATGGAGACAAACATAATGATGAGAATGTATTGATTATCCATAATCCCGTTATTGCTGGGATGTTTATGGAGGAGTATGGGAGGGTAAGGGGGGAAGCGGAAATGGTTAAATGGTGAAAATAAAAGATTGTTACTTTTCTATAGACTTATTCCCAATAGATAACAGTAATACTGTATTCATCATTGTTATCTTGTGTTCTTAGAAGACATAGTTTTTATTTCTTTACCAAAATCAAACGCATCTTTCATGCTTGTAATGTTCTTTTCTGTAAAAATAGTACTTGAAATTAATTGATTGTCTTCCGATTTACATTGACAAATCAATCCTCCACCCTCAGACTCAGAACCAAAATAATAACTTTTGGTCTCAGGATATTGACTACAATAATCAATACACGGTTTATCTTCTTGAAATTTAGCCAGATCTTCCCAAGAAGCAGATATGGCCATTACAACCAATACTGCGGTTATGATCGCTTGAAAAGTAAGTACATTTACTATCGTGCTATTTGAACTAGCGATGACAAAATGTCTTTTTATGTTATGAGAATAAGTATTCTTTACTCTACGGGAAAAGATGAGATACAGCAACATAATTGTCAGAAGAGATATGATTAAAATTGACGCATCAAAAGATGAATCGCTAACCAGAAATAACTCGTTTAGTATTACTAAGATTTCAAAAATCAAAACCACCATAGCTAACATTCGAGCACCACGTTTTACCTTCCAAAGATAATATGCGGCAATTATTAACGCGATGTAAAAAGTTAAATCTAACAATTCTATAAGTAAAAAGTTAAGAGTTAATAAAGAGGGGAGACGATAAATTGCTACCGAGACCACATCACTAATTATTCTTAAAACACCACCAAAACCAACAATAGCCATTAATCCTATTAAATAAAGAAGATAACCAGCAACACCTACCCGTTGATTCCCTGCTTCTTCAAACGCGGCCTTTTCCGCATTACTAATCAGATAAATTATTACAATCAGAAGAATACCACTAATCCATTCAAGAGATGGCAAATTGATAGATTTAAGAGAATCAACAATGGAAAAAATAAGTAGACCAAATAATAATAGGTAAATTAATTCTCTTTTTCCAAATTTTCGTTTAATATCTGCTTCTCTCTCTTCTTTAATATTTTTTTTCTTAACCATTATCGTATCCTCTAATGTAAGAAACTGCTTACATCTAGAACACTTTTTATCTTCCTCTTTTATAGTGGTTCCACACTTTGGGCAAAAAGAATCTTTTCTAACAAGCATAAGTTAAACAGACAAAAACACTATTTAAATTTATCCACAAATTAGCTCAAGACCATTACCAAAATGTTTATTAAGAAACAGAAGTTACTAACTATAATGAACAAACTAAATCTTGTTTGGGGATTATTATTAATCTTTCTGATAGTTATTGGTTGTGGCAATCTAGAAAAAAATGACACCAGTAAAAAAATTATTAAAAATTCTTCTTTTGTTCCTGAAACGAATAAAAAAACAGTAGTAGTTAACACAACGGATAACAATCTAAACTTATGTAATAATGAACTATCGATGATATCAGCTTATTTTAAAGGAGAAAAAGTATTTACTGGGAAGATTGTTAATGGTGAACAAACTCCTGGGGACGATGTTAAAGTGGCTCTTAAGATTGGAGAAATATTAAAAATTTTCCCCATTTTTGAACAAGATGTGACAAAATTAAAAGTAATAGATCTGTTCTCTAAATCAAGTAATTTTCCTAAATATATTGCACAATTGAGTTTGGACACGGAGATAGTAGACCCTACTTCACAGAATCTAATCCTAATTGGCGGTCCCTGTGAAAATATTCTTACTAAGAAAGCGTTGAATGATTCCACAGATTGTAACTACAATCTTCAAAAAAACCAATCAATGATAAAAGTAATTAAATATGATTCACACTATTCCTTAATTATTCTGGGAGATAAAGTTCTCGCCGCAAAATTCTTAGAGAATCGAGCTAGTGAACTTAAAGGAACACAAGTTATTCTAGAAGGGGATAATTGGGAAACAGCAACCACTACTTGTTCTAACTAAAATTGGCTTTCTTCAAAAGGCTGAAACGTGGGGATCTCTCGCGAAGTTCATTTAATGGGTAATTTTACTTTCAGACAATGGTAATTTCAAAACCAAGCTATTCTGAACCAAATGAAAGTGTTTGTGAGTTAGAAAAACCGGTTTTTCTTATTCGTTTTTGGTAGCTCTTTTAATAAATGATCAGCAAGCCCATTACTTTCTATTCCTGTTCTACCATTTGCCCAACCATACTTTGCAAACGAACGAGCCTCCTCTTGTCTTCTCGCTTTCATTTCACCTTTGTGCCATCCGTAAGCTTCATGTTCAGCTCGATCTTCAATACTCTTCAATTCTCTTCTTCTTTGACTTTCTTCTGCCTCTCTTTTAGAGCTATATTCCTGATATTTGGGGTGCAAGTAAACAAAAGAAAAAATAAACGCCAGAAGACCAAATACAAACGCATAAGAAAAATTAAAACTCAAGAAAAACATCACAACTAAAATAAAAAAACCTAATCCTCCACAAGTCCATAACCTTGTTTTTAAGTTTAATTTTAGCATGTGATTTTACAACAAAATTTGTGGTACTATAAAAAGATTACTACAAGTTGATGCTTAATTTAAGTTGTCTAGGTTCATATTAGCCCCCAGTTCCTAAACATTTTTATACCACCTCCTCCAAAAACAAACCATGAACGACCAAATCCTACTAGAAGAAACGATTCGCATGACCTTACACCCATATCCAAATGGACTGCAAGACTACAAAATTGAGAACTATGTGGTCAATAAAATAGGGAGAAGAGGAAACCCGGTAGAAATGAAAGCATACGAAGCCGCTTTAAGCTCCCTTCTTGAAAGAGATATTTTAGAACGAGTTAAAATAACTGCAGAAGGCTATTCATTCGGAAAAAAGAACGAAGAACTCGGCTACAAACTAAGATAGGCTATCCAAAATCGAATGAGCATCTAACGTTGTCAAGTATTCTTTAATTTCTTTATTCTTCTCATTCAAAATTAATCGCAAAAACAATGACTTCTGTTCTTGGTTGCTAACACGAGCCATTTGATCAGTAAAAACCAATCCATAAGGATAGCCTAAGAACAGAGCATCAGTAGAATGGAGTAATAAATAAGACAAAACTTCTCTATTGCCTTCAAAGCGGAAAATATGTCTCGCTGAATGATGCAATTTTACAAACGCGGTCATCTCATTAACAGCATAAACCCAAGGCTCACTCAACCCAAAACGCTGCAACAACACCGCCGGGCTATTACCATTCATTGTCAACAGTGAAGATGATTTTGCCAACGCGCAGACATTCTTTCCCAACGCTGACAAAAATTGTTCCTCACCAGGGTACGTTGCATCCATCGTCCCATCAAGAACAATAAAATCAGCCTTAACTTTACGAGCCAACGTCAATTCCGCAAATCTCCGCGCCATCGACACAACAACCGAAAGATCCGCCCGTTCATTACCTCTCTTCAACAACGGATGGTGGGAAGACACAAAAAGAAAATCTTCTGAAAACAACTTTTCTTTATCATTAATCATTGTACTCTTGTAACACAAACCATCCTCTTTCCAAACTGCCTGCGTTATCAAGAAGAATTCCTCACGCAGAAATTCTTTTTTCTGCAGACCGGCAAAGATCTGAGCATGGACACGAATAAAACTCACAATAAAATTTCCCGCCCGGAGAATTTCAGCCTGACCGCCATCAACGAACGCAATCGTTCTAGCAGACTCAGCAGATAATTGTCCAATTCGCTGAAATTTCTCTCGATCAAACTGAAATGAAGCATTTCCCAAGAGAATTTTATCATTCTGTGTGAACGTATTAAACAACGAATGAAGATGATTGGAAACGTCGGAGAGCATAAAAAAGAAAAGTAAAATGTTTCATTCTTAATCTTTTGTGTGTTTAAGAATAATATCGCAAGAGATCAAAAAGCATATAACCCATATATGTCATCTCTTTATATTAGTCGTTACACAAAAAAAAGAATTATGTTTTCAAGAACAAAAAGAGGGATACTAACTGGACTAAGTGCACTTCTCTTCTCCTGCGGAGGATCACCATTAGAACGAGCAACTATTCCAAAAAACGACACAGCAGAAGAATCAACAAATCCCACAACAGATTCAACAGAAGAAAGAACAGATAGTTATTTCATTTCTCAACTCCCTTTTCCAGGAAAACAGCCGCACCCACGAGCTGAGAGTAAAGAGGATATCATTTCCTACCTCCCTTCGTTTGACACAACAGAAAATACCTCTTCCGATTCTTCCCAAGACACAGAATCAGACAAATGGGTTAAAGTAGGAGACGACCATCACCAAAAATGGTGCCCGCCAGAAACACCAGTCTATGTCGCCGGAAAATGTACAACGTTAGAAGACGTCATCTGCACAGACTCAGACAAAACAGAAGCATTATTCAAAAAAAGTGCGTTCGGCGATTATTTTGAAAAGACGATTGCAAACAGTGATCCCTCTTTAGGTCTCGGTGGGACTGTTACATTTAGCACACTCTCCGATCCCACCGTCCAAGAGCTATCACCAGACCTCTGCAAGAGCACACAGATTTTAGAAGAGTACTATTGTTCAGAGGGAATAGCAACAACAAAGGCGATCAAATGTAATGAATATCTTCCAAAATCTACCTGTGTCGTCAACGAACAAGGCCAAGGCTTCTGCCAACCTGAAGATCTCTGTCCGACTCTTCCAGGAATTCAACCAACACTTGTCTACGACAACGACAAAAATGGAGTTGCAGAAAGTTGTATCGAAGATCTCTGTCAGTCTATTCCGGAGATACAATCTTCTTTTCTCTACGACAACGACAAAGATGGAATAGCAGAAAGTTGTGAGCTCGATCTCTGTTCATTAATTCCAGGAATTCAAACATCACTCATCTATGATAATAACGGCGACGGCGTCAACGACAGCTGTGAAGCATTAGACGTCTGCCTAACAATAGAAGGAACGCAAACGGACTTTCTCTTTGACACCGATAATGATGGAAAAAAAGACAGCTGTGTTCCAGATTATTGTCCAGAACAACCCGGAGTCCAAGAAGATTTTCCCTACGATAACGACAATGACGGAATTCTCGAAAGCTGCCTCTTAGATCTCTGTCCAACAATTCCTGGAATCCAAGACACCTATTCCTACGACAATGACTGGAATGGCGTCCCGGAAAGCTGTGAGCCTATTGATGTCTGCCCACTCATTGAAGGAACACAAACCGTCTTACTTTATGACACCGATAACGATGGAATTAACGACAGCTGTACTCCCGACTTCTGCCCAGAACTTCCCGGCGTGCAAAGTGCTCTTCCCTATGATAATGATCAAGACGGGATCAATGAAAGCTGTATCAAAGACTTCTGCCCTGATACGCTTGTCCCAGGGATTCAATCAGAATTTCTCTACGATGTTGATAAAGATGGGGTAAAAGAGAGTTGTGTTCCAGTAGACAAAGATTTTTGCAGCGATCCCGATCCTCAAAAAACCTATCCAAATGCCACACTCTATAGTTACAGTGATCAATGGCATATGGGCTTCTGTTTAGACGGAAACGGAAGCAGTGATACTATTCTTCATGTCATTTGCAGTGAAGACGGAACCTGGCATACCGATATTACAGAATGTAAATTAGACATGCCTTGTGTCCAAGGGGCCTGCGCTGAATGTTCCGATTCAGATGGAACTAATTTTGATGAAAAAGGCTACGTTCTTTGGTTGGAAAAAGATGGAACAATTGGTTCTAAGAAAGATTATTGCCTATCCTCCAATGAAAACGATTATCGCACAGATTTTGTCTGTAAAGGAACAACCTGGGACATCACATTTGAAGCCTGCCCCACTGGTCAAAAATGTCTGGAAGATATTGTCGATGGCAAAGCAACTTTGAGTTGTATTCCTGGCATCCCTCCGGTGTGTGAAGATTCAGATGGAACGTACAATTTTGAAAGTGTTGGAACAACAACTGGCTTTACCAAAGAAGGCGATGCTTACAGCCACAATGATTTCTGTCTCAGCACAATATCAGCAGACACGATTATTGATTTTTATTGTGAAGGAGGTATTTCAAAATCATCATACTTCTGGTGCGATCCTACAGAAATCTGCAAAGAAGAGATTGAATCGGTTGACGGAAAAGTTGTCGGAACATTAAAATGTATTCCCGCTCCAGCAAAACCAACCTGTGAAGACTTCGATGGAACAGAAAATTATCCACAGAAAAGTTATGTTTCAGGAATGGACAAGCATGGAAAATCATACACCCACAACGATTACTGTGTTAATGGAGGGCAACTTCAAGGTATTATTGATTGGAAATGTAACGAGTACAATATACCACAGAGTAATTTCTACCTTTGCGAAAGTAACGAACTGTGTAAAGAAGTACCAACAACAGAAAACGATCAAACAAATACTACACTAGCCTGCATTCCAAGCTGCATTGATCTCGATCCGGATAATAATCCCGCCATCGCCGGAACTGTCTACGACTTTAATAACGTGCCTTATCCAGATGTCTGTGAAGGAAATATCCTATATCAATATGAATGCACTCCATTAACCGGCGAGAAAATGGAAGCAGGAATTATAAACTGTGCTAATGGCTGTGATGGGGGAATGTGTAAGTAGGAGATAATTTTAATCAGGACAAACTTTCACATCTAAAACCGTGCCGGTGATCGTTCAAACTTCAACACATCTTTCACTTCAGAAATTCCCTTCTCTTGCAAAATGCTGAGCATGTTATTGAACACCAAAGCAGTTGCCTGCACATCACCCATCGCGCGGTGAGCCCGTAAATTATTGATATTAAAGTGTTGGCAAAGATCCTGAAGACGTTTACGCGATAACTGCGGCAATAAACGATTAGCGAGTTTCTTTGTGCATAATTTTTGATTAAGTAAGTTCTGTCCGTGATGCATTTTAAAGTTATGATCTAAAAAACCAAAGTCAAACGTGGCATTATGAGCGACAAAAACATCTTTTTGCAGAAAACCTAGAAAGTCCGGCAGAGCTTGTTTAATCGTCGGCGCGTTTTGGACCATCTGATTATTTATTCCCGTTAATTGAGTGATAAAAGGAGGAATTCGCACTTGCGGATTAACCAGAGTTTGATAACTCTCAATAATTTCACCATTTTTTATTTTCGCAGCAGCAATTTCTGTAATCTGATGATAGCTCTTAGAAAGACCTGTCGTCTCTATATCTATCACCGTGTACATAATAATAAGAAAAAAATAGTGGTTTATAACATTTTAGATAGTAGAACAGAATAAAGAAAGAGATTAGAAGAAAAATAAGCCCCTGGCGAGAATTGAACTCGCGACCTTTACCTTTTTATTATCTTTTAGAGATCTACCAAGGTAACGCGCTACCGCTGCGCTACAGGGGCACTTTAGATTTGTGCTTTTGATTCGAGAAACCTATTTGTTTTAAAAACCTTTCTAGCTGCGGATAGCCATAAATCTCCAATGAATTTCTCTTGCCATCACGATTACTCTTATCCACAAACAATGAAAAGTCATTGGAAAGGTACTTTTCCAACTGCTCAATAAGAGGAATACTTGCCATTTGAAGAACAATTCGGGGATATGGTCTCTTGTAAATTTTACGTTTATCAAAGAAAAGACAACCATCCGTATCAAAAATGCCACGAATAGCGGCCCGGAGGTATTGCTCATTCTCAAGAATAAGCGAAGGGATAGTGACGGTTCTCGATTTCTTCCCTGGTTTAAATCCAAGTTCAATAAAAAAAGAGAAGAATTCTCTTGAATAGACACGAAGCATAATCGTATTTTCATCATTACGAATTAGTACTCTCGGATTTGTAAACGGAAAATTTCTCTTTATCAAACTAAAAAGATGACTCTCCAGATAATCTCTATCTAGGATTGCATTTCCGGCAAAACCGACTACCACTTGATTCCTTCCGAAGGCACTAAGATAGCCATCACCGATAAACGCTCCGACAAGTTCGGCAATTTCTATATTAAGATTAAGCACGTTAAATGGTTGTAAAAATTATTCTTTAAATACTTTCGCCAGACACTTGACCTGTGGGTAGTGGCTTTTAAAAAAAGTGCAGGGGAGGAGATTCGAACTCCCGAACCCACTAAGGGATAGGATGACTTCTTGATGGGTACTTAAGTCCTACGCGTTTGACCAGGCTTTGCTACCCCTGCATTAATTCCCTAGACGGGCACGCAAGTCTTTAAAAAACTTTCCACACCAGATAAGCTACTGACCATCTAAATAAACTCTAACAGCTTTCCGATACCATACCCCGCCAACGCCGCCAAACCACCAATCAGCATCATCTCCAAGCCCGATTTCTTCCAATTGCCAATCGTCAGCTTAGCTTTCAACGAACCAGCAGCAAATAAAGCAACCAGAGAAACAACTAAAGAAATGATTACTCCAACTTTTACCGTTAAAAAGAAAAAAGGAATCAAAGGAATCAACGACCCTACCACTGTCGCCCATAAAACAGTCATCCCAATTTTGATAGGATGCTCATATTCCTGAGGAAACATGCGTAATTCCTCGGTCATGAGAGTTTGCGTAAACAATTTCCGATCAACCACTATTTTATTAACAATATCTTGGAGAAGTTTACCACGAAAACCTTTTTTATAATAAATTTGTTTAATATGGCTACGCTCTTCTAGAGGCAAGTCCAGTACTGACTTTTTAACAGAAAACAATCTACTAAGATAATATTCTTTTGCTGCTTTGGAAGAAGTATACGCTACCGCCCCCATCGAAATGGATTCAGCCATCAGCGCCGCAATACCAGCAATAAGAACAATCCGCCGCTCATTTGTTGCAGCTGCCACACCCAGCAGTAAACCCAGAACATTAACCAAGCCATCTTGCCCGCCGAGAATAAAATCACGCAACGTTTCTCGATTAAAGCTTTTACCATCCATCATGAGGGGTAAAAGAAAAGAGGTTAATAAAACTTTGTGTAGAATATGGTTACAAAAAATAAACAGATAAATAACAAAAAAGCAAAAGAAGAAAAGAAAAATCTAAACTCGATACACGTCAGCTTGGAAATCAACCCACACATCAAGAGAAGCAAGAGCTTTTGTTTCAATGAGATAGAGACTTTGCCCATCAACGGCGTATTTTTCTCCGGCTTGTCTTATTAAGTCATTTCTTACCCACGCTACTTCTTTATCTCTTACATCAGCAGCAGATTGTGTAGAAGTATCAACTGGAACTCCTTCTTGATATCCCAATTTTCCAACCAAAGTAGCACTTTCTGGTAATTCTTTTATTGTAACATATTTTGCTTCCATTTTCATTTACCTCGCTAATTCTTCAGAGGAGTTTGAAAAATAGTGATTTTGACAAAATGTAATCTCCCTAATTTCAAAATCACGACTATTTCACCTCCTCTTGAGAACTTTGTTAATTAAAATTCTAATTATGCAAAGTTCTCTTCAACTAAATCCGCTAAACGTGATGCTGCTTTGCCATCAACTGAAAAAATTTTCCGACCCAAAGCAAGGTTTTCTAAAACTGCCTGATCCTGAGAAGTAACTTGTTGCAGAACATCTTTAATTCCACCCCAAGTCTGCGTAAAAGGAATTGCACCCAAAGCTAACGGTGGAAAGGCATTAGTCCATTCTTCCCCCATATCAGGAATAATCCCGCCACAATTTCGATCAAGCAATGTTCCCTGTGTTAAACAAGTACTTCTGCCGGCAGTGACAGAAGAAGCAGCAAGCATCAATTGAACAGTATCACAAGCTTTCGCTGGAATATACTTAAAGCCATGCCTATCACATAATTCTCGAGTATAAGAGCGTAGATTCTCGCCTGGTTGTGGTTCCTCACCGGGATGCGGCTTTACAACTAATTTTAAACCTAAATCAGACGCTGCTTCAAATGTAAATTGGACAACGCCTTGTTCATAAAGAAAATCTCTCACTTTCTGCTCGTAAGGACGATCTACTCTTTTCATATAAGCAGAAGTGGGATGTGTCGTTTGAGTGAAATGGATATACACTGGATTTTCTGAATTCACACCAATTGATTTTAGAACTGCGACTCGATCCGTCTCAGTAAAATCCTCTCGTCTCTTAGCGAAATGATCAAACGCCGTCCAACCAACAACTCTACTTCTCTTTGCCACTTCATTGCCAACTTCAGAACCGAGTTCCGCTTGCGACGTCTTGATACACTGTTCATCCATTACCGCGATATACGTTGGAAGATGGCCAAGAGTTGTTCCTAGTTTTCCTTTGTGATCACTATTTTGAGTTTGGAGAGCCACGGAAGGTATTCCCAGGGCATTAGCAGCTCTTACAAAATAACCATCGTGAGTTTCATAACCAGAAAGACCAACTACAAGAGCATCCTGCTCTCGTATTAATTCAGAGTACGTATTCTCAACAGGATCTACGAGAGAATAATCTAAACCACCAAACCCACTTGCCTCCTGTGGATTTCCAGTTGCATAAATCGTCAAGTCATGTCCTCGCTGTTTTAGTTCTCGAGCAACGGGAGCAAGGGCATTTACCAAACCAGCTTGTTTAGCAGTAAGTAGAATGTTCATGAAGAACGTATATTTTTGAAGATATACTTTTAAAGCTTATGGAACACTAAACTACCCTCAACAGAATTATTTCTGCCCAATATCCGACTGATAAATAACCCGTCCCAAACAATACACTTCCGTAACCATTGATTTCAACCGCTCAACCAACAAACCAACGTTCTCCACTTTCTTGTTATCTTGATAGAAATCTTCACAGTCTTTGATCATCTTCTCTTTCAAATCAAGAACAGCATGGACTAATTCCACATCTTCGGCATAAAGACCCTTCAACACGCGCAAATACGTATCTTTAGCACTAGCTAATAATTTTAAGAAACGTTCTTTTTGTTTAGCATCAAGTGGAGTTGCTCTCATATGACGGGCCACCCGCTTGACATCATCGCCAATCGATTCCAGATGGAAAACCCCCCACCAATAAGTCAATAACTTATGGCTTGTCAGATTTTGCTTCTTGTAGACAAAAGAAGAATTATTCAACCCAAATTCAACAAGACGGAAGATCAAGAATGTCAAACGATTGATATCATTATCGCGATGAGAAATACTCTCATAATCATCCTCACTAAACATCTTCTCACAGTCTTCAATCATCGCCCGAATAATCACATCAATTTTTCGAACAAGATTAATCAGCGAGATATTATTCATATCGAGAAAATCACGCGCCACAATTTTGCGTGAAGTTTGTTCCATCACTTCCAATGCCATTAAATTTTGAATCGTATCTTGAATTTCCACGGCTTTGTCTTTTAATTCTTCGCCAAACAATGTGATTGTCTTAAAATCTTTAATATAAGCAGAAATAATTTCTCTCTTTAATCGTCGAATACTTTTCCCATCAACCGGAATTTCTTTAATCTTTTCCGCCGTTTCTTGACGATCACCCAAACCAAGAACAAGATTATTATCCTGCTCTTCAACATTAATCAAAGCTCCCTTCTTGAGATTATTCTGCCGTACCCAGCTTTTAGGAACAGAAACAACAAAACTATTTTTTCCAAAAGAAATGAGTTTGCGGTATTCCATGAATTGCCTCTAAGACATATATAATTGATTACAAGCATATAGTGGTATTTGGGGTATTATATAAAGATGATGTTTAAATTCTGAAATCAGGACAAGCGCAAAGTCGACGAAAAGTCTTTAAACAGAAAAAGTAACCTTCACATCATGAATTACATTCAAACTGCCGCAAGAGAAACAATCAACGCTATTCTGGATCACAAGATACTCTTTGCAACACTGATTCTCATCCAACTTCTCATCTTCACAACAGTCGGTCTGACAACCGTGACATACGTCGGAAAAGTCATCGAAGGCACTCAAGGCGTTCTCGAACAGGCCAATCAAGCCAACGTTGATCCCCAAAAAATCCAAGATGGACAGCCTTTTCTTAACGACTTAACGCCGATTTACAAAAGCTACCAAATGATGAAAGATAATTTTCAGCGCTGGTTATCCTGGCTTCTCTTAATTACGATAACCCTCTGCGCCAGTGTCTGGTTAGGCAGTCATACCCTTCTTTCCGAAAAAAATAACCGACCATGGAAACAAAAAGTAAAATCCTACAGCAGATCATGGCTTCGTTTTGTCATCTTAGTCACAATCTTTGCAACCATATTATTCTTTCTCTTCACAATTATGATCAAGGCTGCTTTTTTCGAGGATCCCGATCAAGAACATCTCCTCTCGAGAATTAAAATAGCGTTAAGTATTGCCGCCATTCTCTACTATTTCTTCCTTATCTTTGCCGCTCAACTCACAGCAGCAACGGAAAAACAGTTTTTTAGAAGAAGCATTTCAGCTGGAATTTTTAACATCCATTATTCTTTGCTGATTCTAGTTATATCATGGACAGTTATTTATGGTGCCGTTTTGTTAGTCAGCTACGTTGTTCAGAATGAACAGTCATTCTTACTTCTTTTTCTTACTACCCTTCTCTTTACCATCGTCGTCGTCCTCAGCCGATTATTCTGGATTAAGATGCAGCAAATTCTGATCACAACAAAAGAGAAACAACCATGAAAACAATAATCATCGATACCAATGCGTTAATGGCCGTTTCCGAATTTGGAATAGACTTGTTTACGGAAATCGAGAAAGCTTGTCTTTTTTCATATCAGCTTGCCATACTGACGGGAACGATCCAAGAATTGGAGAAGATTAAACAGGAACAACGCGGCAAATTTAAAGTTGCGGCTAAGCTCGCTCTAACACTTGCTGAGAAATTTAAACTAAAACAAATCCCTTCATCGGGAGTTGTTGATGATGAACTGATAAAACATTCTGCGAAAGGAGAAATAATTTTAACACAGGATCAAGAATTAAAGAAGAGACTAACAAAGCCATATTTAACGATTAGACAGAAGAAGTGGATTGTGTTGGTGGAGTGAAGAAAACAAAAAAAATATTAAAAACTCTCACTTATCTTTCTGATCCTATTTTCCAATACACTGTTGAATAAAAGCTTTTACTTTCTCTGCCCCTTCAATTGGAAGCGTTGCACTTGGGCAGGATTTAGGGAGAGGATTACCCATTACTTCTAAATATTTTAAATTGGACAACTTCGCTAATGGAGCAACATCAGTAATCTTATTATACCCTAATTGAAGAGATTTAAGATTAGTCAATGTTTCTAATGGCTTAATATCTTCTAGATCACCATAAGTCAGATCGAGAGTACTTAACTTACTTAAACCGCTTAATGATTGAATATTCGTTATTCCCTGTTCATCAACAAGACCACCATAAAGAGTTAAAACTTCTAAATTTGTAAGCCCTTCTAGTGGAGTAAGATCAGGTAAGTTATAGGAAGAGACTATTTTGAGCAGAGATAAGTCTGAGAAAAATTCAAGACCACTAAAACTCTGATAAGATAGTTGATATAGCGATGATAATTCTAAAAATGGTTTCTTTTTAAGACTAGATTTCACTTTATTCAACGTAATGGCTGTATTTTGAGGTAGCTTAAATTGCTGTTTAATATCTGTTTCCAACCGTTTATCTTCAAAAGTAATGACACAATCACCAAAATAAGTATTTACTTTACACGTCGGAAGAAAAGTCGTGGGGTAGGGCTTTCCTAAAGGTAATTTTTGAGTTTGATATCCGCTAAACTTTCCTGCTTCTCCAATCACATTATCTTGATATTTCTGAGTAAAACCAATAATCGCAACGAGAACTACTACTAACAAAACTGCTCCGATCGAAGAGTAAACATTCTTTTTCATGACTATCCACCTCAAAATAAATATTTAAAGCAGAGAAAGTAATCTCACTTTTTAAACTAGAGTAACTATTCTCAAGTAAAAAGAATAGTGTTAGAGATGGTGGGATAGATCGGTTTACTTCACAAAGAGAAGACTTTTGAAAGCAATTTTAAAAAAAAAACAACTAGATCTATTCTAAGAGAACCGAATGACCACGGACGACCTTCTCATAGGCGGATGGAATAGCTGGAGTACAATCTAGCGTTAAATTATGACGTCCACTAAGATTAATGCCACCATTAACAGTTCGGTTTTGCTCATACCTTTCAGGTCGACCACGACAATGATATGTCGCTGATGGTTTTTGTGCTGCTATACTTGCATCATAAACGTCAACAGTAACATTAACATCCCAAGGTGTTAACGCCGAAGCTTCGTATGTTGCGACAAGAGTTTCAGCTCTTTCAGGAATTAAAATCACCGCTATATCAACTATTGGTTCTGAAGCAGATTTTACTTTGGATTGTTGATGTACAACGGACGTATTACCTGCACAAGCACCCATTAGTAAAGCAGCTAAGCCACTAAAAATTGATGACCGATTCATTGTTAAATCCTCCAAATAATAACTTTAAACACAAAAATGAACAGTACTTTTTAAATTCTAGTGATAATTTTCATCCTTTTCTCAATCCCAACCTCTTGATCTTCCTTGACACTGTTTCAGCACGCAGACGAAGCTGTTTCGCTGTGCGAGAGACATTAAAACCATTGCGCTGCAACGCCTCTCCTAAAAAATCTCGTTCAAACTCATCCTCCGCTTCCCGCCAGGAAATATCCCGATGGGGAATAACTTCCGCAATATCTTTTGATAAAGAAGAAACATCACCATAGAGTTTCTCCATCTTCAGCGGATTAAAAATTTCTTTATACTGATCCAGAGTAGATCTAATGCTCCGATCCACTTCTTCTTTGAATACATTTTCTTCGGGTAGTATTTTCACTCGCGTAACACCCAGTTTCAGTTCTCGAATCGCCCGATGAACGCTTCTTCTATCAATCCCCAAAACACGCGCAACAACCGAAACATTGCCAAAGTGCGCACGTAATTCTCTCTTCAGAAATTGTTCTTTAAATTTCTTTTTTGCTTGATTAAATGAAAGGCCGGAAGGAATATATATCGCCGTCTGCGACTGCGCCAGTTTATCAGTAATGTCTTCTTCCAATTTCGGAACAACAACACCGAGATTTTTTCCCAGCGTTTCTTCTAACAGCGAGATTACTCGTGCTTTTACTGGCTCCTCAAACTCAGTCTTTCGCTTCATGACCCCACCGCCGATAAAAGAATAACGTTCCTAAACAGAGACCATCCAAAAACAGAATGGAAATCATAACTAAGTAAAGCGAAATAGTAAATCCATCAACAAAGGTAGCAATTCCTAACCAAATCATTAAAACAAAACCAGCACTGCTCAAAATCCAAGAAGCAAAACGCAAATAACGCTTTGCATATACCAGCTCTTCAGCTGCAATTTTACCAAGAGCCAAGCCCAATAATGGACCAAGAACAACAAATAACAATGGCAGCCAGTTCATAGATCTAAAGGAGAACCTACTGCTTCTTTAAAGTTTCGCAAGAACACATCCCAATCTTCCTCTTTGATAACAGCTCCGCAGGCATCGTTATGCCCACCGCCAGAACCATTAACACCACCTAATGATTTCTGTAAAATAGAAAGGACTTCTTTTCCACGCAGGCTACACTTCATTTCCCCGCCTTTCTTTCGGGCAATAATAATATACTTAGTTGGATAAAGAGCAATCAATTCGTTAGCCAAATTAACCGTAAAAGACCACTCCTGCTCAGTATAAGAGTACAAAACTACCCTATCGCCCGTAACAAATTCTTTTGCTTTCGCCAGAACCTCTTCGTACTTATTATTGATGATGTAAAAACGTTTGAAAAGAAATTTTCCGGCCGAAGATTCTTGGTTAAAGATTTCCTGAGGAGATGTAATACGAGTCAAGATTTTGACAGATTTACGAACATCTCCCTGCGGCCCTTTCTGAATAAAGAAAAAGAACTTAACTAACTTCCCCATTGGACTGCGAAAAACAGTTGTGGTTAAATCACTCTTCTCCGGAAGAAATTCCGGAAATTGTTCAATAAATTGATCGATAAAATCCGGCATATGCCAGTCCGCCAGCGATCCCGCCGCAGCAATCCAGAGATCGTCTGCTCTTTGCGAAATCTGCCAGGCCATTCTACTCGTAGGAATATAGGCGTCAGGATCTTTTATCCGAGGATTGAAATAGTGTACATTTTTCCGATCTTGTACTGGATGATGATCAATCCAAAACACGGGACGTTTTACAGCATCAAGAAATTCTTGTGTCATCAGAGGAATATCAAGAACAAAAATTTTGTCTGGATTAATCTCCTCAACTTTACGCAGAAATTGTTCACTCAGCGTAGAAGTCGTTGTGAGAGAAATACCTTTCCCCTCTCGATGAATTCGATATAGTAAGAGGAACGCCGTAAGGCCATCAGCATCACCATCATAAAAGAACAGCGGATTCTTGGCCGTGGCTAATTCTTCTCGGAGGAATATGATCTGTTTATCAGTAAGCATAAAGTCTTGAATTATGAGTTTATTTTTAAAGGTTGGGATGAGAAAATCATCAAATCATTTCTTCAGTAGTTCTTTTCCTAACGCTGCCCATTCTTGTAAAACTCTCTTGTAATCAAAAATACCTTTACCGCTCGTTGCGGAGATAACTGGCTGGAGGTCTTTGTTTTCTATACATTGTTCATATTCCTTAATAAATTCAAAAGGCCGGAGGTTCATCATTTTCTGGAGACTCATTTCTTTATCTACAAAAAAAATAGTATAAACCATATGTTCACCAACCCGAAAATGTTCGGAAAAGAGAAGTTTTTGCAACTGGTTTATTAAATCAGTTATCTCTTTTTCTCTTTTTTTACCATGAGAATATTCTCGCCACTTCGTGGCTAATAACGCTTTTTCTCTGGCGTGTAAAAGCTCCACTAATGAGGTCATTTTTGTTTGAGAAGAAAGATATGACCTATTAAAAAAATCTTCCGAAAATAATATTTCCTCAGATCGAATTTTTTCATAATAACAGGCAACCCCTTCTTCAAACAAAAGCCTCACAAAAGTAAAGAGATCTGTTCGTAACTCTGCATGATCTTGACTCACTTGGTTTTTTTTTCTGCCTAAAGAAGTTTTTAAACGTTGAAAAGTTGCGAAATGCTGTGTCGAAATATTACTTTCTAGTTCATGCAAAAGATGAGTCAACTCGTGAATTATAACACCACCCCAATAACCATAAAATCTACTATAATGGGCCGAAAGATCCATGTCCCTCAAATTAAGATGGATAATACTTTTTCCAGAAAAAAATTCAGGTATTCTCACCTCTGCAGGACCCATATCATTAGAAGATTCCAAGACAAAAGTTAATTTAGAAAAGTGCATTGCTATTTGTTCAGCTTTACAAACATGGAGGATAATATCACGAAGAAATGAAGGAAAATTTAATTCTGTCCTATTTAACAAAATCACCTCTCGCCCATCAATGTTATGTCTCTCTTTTTGAGGAAAGATCCATCTTAGGAAACGCATGGAAATATGATAAAAGAGATGCATATAAAGCTTCCTAAAAAGAGACTAACAAAGATAATCATGCAACCAAGCATATACCCCATATGCAGAACAATTATAATCACACTGAACGTTCCGATGAATATAGTTCAGCTATTAAAAAATTGTTGACATGGGGGGATGTGGATGACAACAACGGTATTACAAAAAGAGCAACCTTCGTCGTTTCTAACCACGTTTCCGCAACATAATTTTGTTCTTGATCGGAAAGTAAAACGACTCAGAATAGATGCATTGACTTGTCCGCACTGCAGTAATGACTTAGAAGAGAAAAGTGACAACGTTCTTGGCGTTAACTTTGACGGTTCGTATTATATCAAAAGAGCGATAACCATTCGTTCCTGCCACCAATGCAATTATCTCCAAAGATAAGAAGATGTACAAAGTGTGATTCCTATTTTCACACGCTTCATCGCTACAGTAGAATTTGCTATGGCTGTAAAGGAAATAAAACTATTTCTCTCGCCCATTGTCCCAATTGTAATTTTCTCCAAATCAGCACGGCCGTCAGCCGCTTTGTCTGCAAGAACTGCCGACATAGTCCTCTGCCCAAGAATGCCAAAGTAATCTATCGGGCAACCGAAGTCAAAGATGTAATTAATTATATGAATGAACTCCGCCGGCAGGAAAAGCCCGAAGTTCAGGTTGGTAATTCAACATGAAGATAAAGAACAACATCGCATCAATGTTGTTTTCACTGAGCACAATCTTTCCAGGATGCTCTAATTCCCCAAATGGTTTAATTTACGAACCAACTCCTTATTTACAACAAGGTCAAAGTGTCAGCTTTGGAGTTGAAGATAACTTTGATGTTAACGATAATTTTCTCACAAAGAAAACCATTGATGACCTTGTTTCATCGAGTGTTATTGTCCGTGGTACAGAACGTCGCGGTTCAGGAGTTGTTCTCTTTGACAAAGAACAGGACACATACTTTATTCTCACTTGTCTACACATCCTAAATCCAGAAGGACCATACATTCTTCAAGTAGAAGACGAAGAAAAAATTTACGGACAAGCAGTACTAACTAAAATCAACCCCGAACACGACCTAGCATTACTCACGATGATCGGCACACTTCCCCATTACTTTCGCGGACGAGTTGCCCAAGAACTACCTCTTGGAACGTATGGAATGGGCGTTGGCTATCCAGCGCCAGAAAAGACTATGCTTGTGGAAGGCAGAGTAGCCGTCACCCCCTTCACAGAAGAAAATAGCACCCGCTTAATTGAAGCAAATATTAATCCCGGCGAATCGGGAGGTGGCTTCTTCATATTTCGCAGGGGCGTTCCCCATCTCGCCGGACTAATGGAAGGCTATTATGACACTCCTAATTTTCGTCAAGCAGGTGTCCTAGTAAATAACCAAGCCATACAAGAATTCCTAAAAGATACATCGTTAGCAGACAACTATCTGTAAATAGCGATTCAAAAAAAGAAAGAAATATTAATTAGAAAAATATACCACAAACAAAAGGGGGAAAAGATCACAACAATGGTTCCAATACCAGACAGAACAGAAAAAAGATGGCGAGAGATGTGGCGAAAAGATAAATATTCCATTCTCGGCGAAATTAAAAAAGCAGGTCAACGCAAAGGAGGAATGAACCTCCGTGATTTTTCCAATCTTGTGGACATGGCCCCTCAAGATGCCCAAGCATTTCTTGGACTAATCACCAGTTGGGGAGCAAATATTTATACCCAAAATAATCGCATCTATTCTCACCAAACAATTGCAGTTACTGAAGATACCCACGAAAATCTTTTCCCATTCAAAGAGATCGACTTTTTCGGAGAAAAGAAACAAGGTTTGCGCTTTGGAGTGATTGCCGATACCCACTTTGGATCACCAACATTTGACCTTGGTGTTCTCCGCGCGGCATACCGCCATTTTGCTGAACAAGGAATTACAGACGTATTACACGCCGGAAACGTCTTAGCAGGTAAAGCTGAAAAACGCTACCGCCAAGCAGATCGACTAACCGAAGATTTGGAAGAACAAATAGAACTGTTGAAAGACCAATATCCACGCCACCCCGGAATAAAAACACATTTCATCCTCGGACATGCTGATCGAACATTTGAAGATGACCAAATTAATCCCGGACATGAGATTCATGACGCACGGGGAGATTTACATTATCTCGGTGTTGTTGAAACGGATCTTGTCTTTAATCCTGAAGGAAAAAAACCATTTACGATTAGAGTATACAATGAACGACCAATCTACACTTATGGTGTCTCGTATCAACCACAGAAGAAACTAGCGAGCATGACTGGTGGAGATAAACCATCAATCTGGTTAGTCAGTGGAACTCAACAATTATGGCATAGCCGTTATCAAGATGTAGAAGCGTTAAAGCTTCCGGGATTACAACATCAAACGCTGAAGATGAGAGACAGAGCCTACAGCGGTAACGTCGGATTTATGATATTAAATGTTATCCCAGAAGAACATAAAGTAAGATTGTATACAGAAACATTTCCAGTTTGGAAACGCGATGCTGCCAAAAAAGATGAATAAAAAGTATAACAATAATGATCGTAATAATGATAATCCAAAGGGGGCCAGAGCATGAATATTGACGAACATACTTTAGATCAAAAACTCCTAAAACTGGGGAAAAAACCGGAAGAAGTAAAAGCGGTTTTACAGGGATTTATGACTCAAGACTTGATCAATGACAAACCATCTGATCTTCTCGCACTATGTAATCAAACAGGACTATCACCTGAAAACACGCGAGCATTGTACCACGTTGTCTATGATCGCATCCCCGAAGCATCTTTAAATGGAAAAAAGAAACGAACCGCAGAAATAAGCACAAGCACACTTGACGGTCTGACTTTAGATGGAACAGAACAAATCAAGACTTTCGCACATGGCTATCGCTTAACAGTTGACCCATCGTATACGTTCCGGGTGATAATGGTTAGTGATACACACCTCGGCTCCAAACATGATAATATTGAGGGATTAAATGAAATGTTTGATCGCGCCACGAATATTGGCGCAAAATTAGTATTACATTCTGGTGATTTAACTGACGGCGCTTTTGCCCATCGAGATATGTTTATCCACCTTCGTGATGATTGTCAAACATTTGAAGGACAATATGATCGAGTTGTCAAGCACTGGCCAAAAAGAAAGGGAATTCAGACCTATTTTATCGCAGGAAATCACGATCATTTCTTTCAAACTAATGTGGGAGTAGACATCTGCAAGCATATCGCTCTTGCTCGAGAAGATATGGTTTATCTTAAGAGTGAAAGCATTGATGAAGTCTTCAGCCGAGAAGGATATGACCGCACCAAATTAGAGGAAGTTCTAAAGAGCAAAAAAATGGGAAGTGGACGCGTTGGCGCTGTTCGCATAGGACCTTATCATCTTCCAGCGGATCAACGTAACACCATCTCCATGCTGCTTCATCCGGGAGACGGCTCAGCGCGAACATTATCATACAAACCGCAAAAGATTGTTGAAAACCTGGAATTATTAATGCACTCTTTTGAAAATATCACCAACCCCGGTGGTAAAAGAATTAAGCCGCATATTCTGCAAATTGGCCATTATCATAAAGCGGACATGAATCTTCTTCGTAACGTTTATGTTTTTCAAAGCGGAACAATGAAACTTGCAGACGAATTTCATGAAGTACGAAATCTTGATAACATGATGGGATATTGGATCTTAGAAGTGACGGCAAAGAAAGAAGGAGACATTGTGCGATTAGCAGAACGCTTCCAGCAAGCATATGTTGATCCAACACGCTATACGAGAACGGTCATTCCTATAAAGACTGGATAACTCCTGTAAAGTAATTTTTAATAGTGTTTTCAATTAAGGAGAGTATAGAGAGAGCTGACGACTATAAGCCGTCGTCGAGTCTCTCAAAAAGAGGTACCTTCCCATGAAAAAACTATTAGCATCAATCGCCGCAGCTGCAACTATTTTTACCACGCCAAGTTGTTCTAGTGTGTATCAAGCAGTAGAAACACAACAACAAATTGCTCGTGAAGATGCTTTAGAAGACATTCTTCGTTCAGTTGTCTGCATCAAAAATACTGCTACCTACGTTAATCAAGACAGCGGAGAAACTACAATAAGATCCACTTTTGGAACTGGTTTTGTTTACAAACGCGAAGATGGATGGTCATATCTAACGACTAATGAACATGTTGGAAAACAAAAAGAAAAAGAAGTAGTGCAAAATTTCTTCAATTCAGGACAACCAGAAACCTGGAATAAAGTCAATGAAGAAGTAAGTATTGTTGATAATAAGTTTGATAAAGACAAAAAAGATGACATAGTATTAAGCGTTGTTCGTGGAGATTCAGAACTTGATACTATTGTTTTAAGAACAAAAACACCTTTACACGTAGCCCGTTCTTATCGCATCGGAACAATCGAAGAACACGTTGGAGACCAAGTCTATAGCGTAGGTTATCCTTTAGGTTTTACTAAAGCAGTAACTGAAGGAACAATCTCCAACCCTTCGGTAAAACTCGAGGGAACAAATCATACAATGATAGACCTCAATACCCAACCATGGCAAAGTGGTAGTCCCGTCTTTGTCAGAGGAACAGATAATGAGTTATATCTCATTGGACAACTTAGAATCTGCATGCCCTATGCCATGGGAATAGGTGGCGGTTTTGGTTTAGCAACAGAGATTTCCGAATTACAGAGTGTCTGGAGGATTGGCCAAGAAGAACTCCTCCCCATACCAGACTGGTTCTGGTCAACACCCAGCGAAAAGAAAACACCATAAATTTTCGCCTTGAGAAAGATTTGCCATGAATGACAACGAACTCAACGCCGAGATGCAACAATGGCAAGAGTGTGTTGAAGGACTGGGAAAATATCGACTGCCGCACGGAAAAACACATATCTGCGGCGCAGTTGAGAATTGGGGTTGTCCTTATCTTCATCCTTTACGAGCACTTGTTAAATCTAAAGACGAATCACGTTACGTTCATCTCTGCAATCTACGAGAAGCTGATGACGGATGGAAGAAATTTCTTGGAGAAACAAACTCCCGCTGGGATTGGGTCTTTGAACAGATTAAACGACAAAATTGTAAGTACGATTTTCGCGTCACACCGATGCCCGCTAAAAATCCCGGAGAGAGAAGTTCTTTTCTAAAAGTCCAGTTAGATCATCTTGTTGAAACAACATACTTACGAATCAATGAAAAAAATTATGGTTTTATCACGCCGCATTTATCTAACTACCACAGCACAGAGTACACCATACGAAATTTACGCAAAATCTTTCACCACGCGCAGAAACAAGGACTGAAAAACACGCCTTCTTTTCTCCAATTAGCAAGTCGAAAAGAGTATATGCCATTATCAATGGAACAAGCTACAGCAACAGCTTTTCCTACAACGGGAGAACTAAGTCTATTGGAAAATATTTTCATTAACGATATCCCCTCTTTAGATAGACAGAAAGTTGTTCTCCCTATTGGTGGACAGGGATCGTATGCTCAACGCGTGTCGATGGAAATGGAGTATTCGGGGATATATAATATTCTGGCGGCGCAAGGAGGAGTGGGAAAAGTGAAGAGATTGAAATTTTGGTAATACAATCAATTTAAAATTTCAACAATCCCCACACCAGTAACTCCAGCTTACTTTGCCAAGCGTTCCGCCACCGGAAGAACATCATCACGCGTGTGATGAACACCACGATAGTGTAACTTTTGATCTAGTTCTCGTTTAAGTAGAGAGAAAATATGATCGGCAACTGCGCTAAAATTCGGAGTTTTCATGATAGAAACTAAATATACAAACAAAAACTTAAAAAACTTCTGAAAAAGCAAACCGTTGCCTCAATTTAAAATTACAGAAACACTACCGAAATCTTTATAAATAAACAGCAACGAGAAAGCCTAGAACTTATAATCCCGATAAAAAACGGAGGAACATATAGAAAATGGCAAAAACAAAAGAACATATCAACTTAGTATTCATCGGTCACGTTGACCACGGTAAATCCACGACTGTTGGACGCTTACTGTTTGACACAGGAAACGTTGACGAACAAGCTATGCGTAAATTGAAAGAGAAAGCAGAACAATTAGGTAAAAAAGGTTTCGAATTCGCGTTCGTTATGGACAATCTTAAAGAAGAGCAAGAAAGAGGAGTTACGATTGACCTTGCTCACAAACGCTTTGATACTGATAAATATTACTTCACCATCATCGACGCTCCAGGTCACAGAGACTTTATCAAGAATATGATTACTGGTGCTTCTCAAGCAGATTGTGCTGTTCTTGTTGTCGCTGCTAACGACGGTGTTAACGCTCAAACCATTGAACACTTAAAATTATCCAAGATCTTTGGTGTTGGACAACTTCTTATTGCTGTCAACAAAATGGACATCTCTGGTGTTGAATTCTCTGAAAAGAGATACAAAGAAGTTGTTGAAGACGTTAAGAAACATGCTGCTCAAGCAGGATGGAAAGTTGATCAACTTCGCTACGTACCAATTGCTTCATTCCCAGGGGAAAATATTGCTAAGAAATCAGCTAAAATGCCTTGGTGGACAGGAGAAACTCTGTTGGAAGCAATCAACAAATTCCAAATTCCACAAAAACCAACAAACTTACCTCTACGACTACCAATTCAAGATGTCTACAACATCACCGGTATCGGTGTTGTTCCTGTAGGACGTATTGAAACAGGTATCATGAAAGTTGGAGACAAAGTTATGGTTGTTCCTGGACGAGAAGGTAAAGGCGTTCCTGGTGAAGTTAAGACGATTGAAATGCATCACGAGCAAGTTAACCAAGCTGAACCTGGTGACAACGTTGGTTTCAACGTGCGTGGTATCGGTAAAAAAGATATCGCACGAGGAGACGTTCTCGGTCACGCTGACAACGTTCCAAGTCTGGTAACTGAATTCACCGCTCAAGTTGTTATCATGAGCCACCCAAGTGTTGTTACAGTTGGTTACACACCTGTTTTCCACATCCACACTGCACAGATTGCCTGCCGCTTTGATCAAATTATCAAGAAGCTTAACCCAGCAACTGGTCAGGAAGTTACCGAAAACAAAGACATCCTCCGCAACGGAGATGCTGCAATTGTCAAATTAATTCCAATGCAGCCTTTGGTAATCGAGAAAAACTCCGAAATTCCACAGATGTCTCGTTTCGCTATCCGTGACTCCGGTTCAACCGTTGCCGCTGGTATGTGTATCGACTTGGTAAAAAAACAACTGTAAAAATATACAGTTGAATATTTTATTTTTTTATTTTTAAAAAATTAAGATCAGCCCACTCTTCGTCACGAAGAGAAAGGCTTATATATAACCGCCCTGATTTTAGGGACATCAAAATAAAATCATGATAAGAAACCGCGGGTTTATCATGGTACATAACAACAATGGCACAACACGCAAGAATTAAACTAGCAAGTATTGAAATTGATAAGATCAATCAGATCTGCGCAGATATCAAATCAATTGCAGAAAAAACTGGCGTTATTCTAAGAGGACCAATTCCTTTACCTACTAAAAAATTAAAAGTTACCACGCGGAAAGCACCTTCTGGTGAGGGTAAAGCAACCTGGGAGCGCTATGAAATGCGCATTCATAAACGCTTAATCGACGTTGCCGCTGATGAACGTACTCTTCGCTTGGTTATGCGTGTACCAATTCCAGAAGGGTTAAATATCGAAATTGAAATGATTGAAAAGTGAAGTTCTTTTTTTCCCCTAACTATTTTTTTAAAAATTCTAACTCTTAAGATACATTTCTAATCTGATAACCGACTTTAATGATCTTATTCTAAACCAAATTAAAGAAACAACAACGGAAGTAAGCAAACCAACAAGAAAAGAGACAAAAACTAGATTGGAAATCTGGAATAAAGAAGCCATTGTCAACGTCGAAGAAATAATCAACACAACCAACCCCGGAATACACGCTACAGAAAAAGCAACCGTCAAAATGGGACTACGATCAACACTTTGACGATGAAAAAACAAAGCTAAGAAATCAAAAACCAATCCCGACAATAACAACACCAACACTTTTTTCCAGCCAAAAATACCAAAGTCATCAAGACTCCTTGTTGCCAACCCTACTACCACAAAAAAGAGCGGAACTAATCCTTCTTTTCTCAACAGATAATAGAGACAATTAATTCCAACGGCAAATAACAGTAAGGAACCATAAAAAGCAACAACCGGAGAGAAAAATGTTGTTGTGACAAATATCAAAAGAGAAACTAATAGACCAATTAAGGTTGTAGCAACTATTTCCCTCTTTCTAGGAAAGATGGTTCTAATTATCTTTTTAGTCATAGTTATCTCTTCTTTAAACCTTTTTTTGACTTATTTAAACTATCATCAACATTCATTTTCTTCTCGCGGCTCTTAAACGAGAAAATATTTTTCGCATCTTTTAATCTCTGTTTCTGCTCCTCCAATACCGGAAGAGTATGTTTTAGCTCTGCCATCCTCTCCTCTAAACGAACAACATTCAGTTTATATGTTGAAAGAGGAATCTTTCGATCAACAAAATAATCCGTTTGAAGCTGACGAATTTGACCATCTATTTTCTTCAATTCAATCTGTAAAGAAGAAATCTTCCAACTAAGCATGGACACCCGGTATTTCTTAAGCACAGGAACAAATAACACCCCTACAACGGCTATTCCAAGAAGAATTTCCCACCAATTGCGAATAAAAAAATTCTTCTTAAAACGACCCATCAGTTGAACTCGTTCCTGCTCTATCTTTGCTACATCTAAGCTATCACGCGCCAGTTTAAGATAATCTCTCGCTTCTTGTATTTGATCTTTTGCAGAAGAATCCTGCGCAAGTAATAGATTCTCCCTTACTTTATCAACAGTAACGCCTTCCTCTTCAGCTTGTCTTCTCTCTTCTTCAATTAGTACTAACTTATCAGCAAAGTCAGTCTTTTCTTTATTCAAATAAGAAATAAATTGCGTCAACGCCGAAACATTAGCAAAATTAGATTTAGCCCATTCTCGCTTCGCTTCAACAAGGGCATCTTCTGCCAAAGTTATAGAGAAATTCTTCTCTTTCATTTGAGCAATTTCAATCTCAGCTTGATGGATAGCAATAGAAGTGGATTTCTCGCTAATCTCTTGAGGCGTTGTAACTTTAAAATCATCACCAGCCACATCAATAACACTTAACGCACCCGTAGGGGTGGTCATCAAACCAGGCTTAAGATTAAAAAATAAAATGAGCACAATCACGAGCAGGCTAGTGGCCGTTATTGCTTTCCAAGCCATCGTGGAAGATATTTCCAGATTTTTATTAGCAGTAATTTTTGTCTTTCGGATATTTTTCATGGGAATACACCTTTGATTAATCTTTTTCTTTCTTATCTTTTCATAACCACATAATTCAATTGTCACACTAAGTTCATATTCTCTTTTTTCTCTTTGCAATTCTTTTTACTCTTTTTTTGACTGTTCTTCTTGACTTTTTCTTAATAGATCTATCCAGAAGATGGTTTATCTCTTTACGACGTTGTGTAATCAACTTATTCGCATTACTACGATTTTTCTTGAACACGACCGAACGAAGGATACTGCCCAGTATTCTCACACTGGAAACTACTCGATACTTAAACGATTTCTTTACTGTCTCAACTTTCTTCAAGACCAGAGACTCTTCACGTCCAATCTCAGCCATCCGCTGCTCATGTTGAGTCGACCTTGCTTGGAAATCTCTTCTACTCATTCTACCATCAACTAAATATTCTCTTTGATTTTTATGAAACAATTCTTCAATTTCTTTTTTCTCTTTTTTAATAGAGTTTAATTCTGTATCAGGACTCAACAGATTAACGCGCTGATTACGTAAGTTCACCCGCAGCTGCTGGACTTTTGTTAAACGTGTTTGATAAAGCTCCCCATATCGATCATATTGCACTTCGGAGATACTTCGCTCAATAACATATTTCCTCTGATTCTCTTGCAGCAGCTCTTGAATAGTCTCCTCCTCTTTATTGAGAGACTTAATCTTCTCTTTGAGGATGAAAATTCTTACTCGATGATAAAGCACAAAGAATAACACCATAGAGAAAAAAGCCGCAATAAGAAGAGCCCACCACCATTCTGATACAAATTTAATGAGATTTATTTTATCTTTTGTTTCTAAGATGTACAATAATTGAGCATTCTTCAAGCGTTCCAAAGCAAACGTGAATTCCCCGCGTTCCATCGACAACAACGCCAACTGTAACGCTTCTTCTGTTTGAGGAACAGTAAGCCATTTTTCTTTAGCATTCATAATACTCTCTTTAACTTGTTCAATTAAATCTAAAGCAAGGTACGCATTTTCTCGTTCTTTTTTGATCGCATCAATTAAACTCTGCGCTTTACTAAAATCCTGATTTTTAATTGCCCCACGAGCATCTTTCAAAAGACTTTCTAACGGATCAACAAACAGCCCTTCATCTTTCATTTCTTGAATCTGCTTAGTAATCAGTTCTAGATCGTCAGTTAACTTCTGAGGTTCAACAACATCAACTTTAAGAATAAGCGTTCTTACTTCCGTAAATTTTTTAGTGGTAAAACCAGAACTCTCTGGATCTTGCGCAACTAAGATTGCATTAATTCTTGCAGTAAGAAGAAATTCAGATTGCGTGAGATAAGAAGGCACTTTTAACGTAAGATAAAACTCCCCAGAAGCGAGAGATCTAATTAAAGGAATAAGCGGAGGACTAACACTTACATAGTTTGCTAAGAACCCACTAATATCAAGAGAGACATCTTTTAACGTGGCGCCTTGATAAGGGTTTGTAATCGTGATAGGTATTGTTTTTGCTTGCCCACGAATAATATGGATAGTTTCCTCTGTAAACGTAATCACATCAACATCTTTTACTAACGCGGTAGGAGAACCACCACCGCCACCTCCGCCGCCACCACCCGTTGATCCTCCTGT
>Ga0082335_1001194_pt1 | contig 57763 bp, 48 predicted proteins | sample Subgrocontami58m_FD_72375 | JGI IMG/M metagenome (GOLD analysis project Ga0082335, IMG submission 72375) | Subsurface groundwater microbial communities from S. Glens Falls, New York, USA - GMW37 contaminated, 5.8 m (SPADES assembly) (version 2) ... | reverse complement strand
ATCACGTTCATTTCATCTGTTTGTACTTAATTAAAAAATAACATAGTAAAATTTTGTTGATGAATTTGATGAAATATGCAAAGAATTACAACCCTGAAAACAGAAAAGCCCTAAATCTTGTTAGGGCTTTGTTTTCTGGCTCCGCGGGCAAGGCTCGAACTTGCAACCCTGCGGTTAACAGCCGCATGCTCTACCATTGAGCTACCGCGGAATTCAAACTTTCTATTTTTTCTACGGTACTGCGGTTAACATCCCGACTTGTCGGGATCTACCATTGAGCTACCGCGGAATTTTTAATGTCTAAATTTGGTGCGTAAAAATAGATTATTGATCAAAGTTTGTCAAGTCTGCGTTGACTATATTTTCTTAATTAATCTTATATTCAATTACAGAAAAGAAATCTTTTAGTAGGCATATCAATGAATGAAATCGATGAATTAAGGAATAAAATACAAACAGCTTTCAAGAATTGGGAAGAAAACATTTACAAAAAAACAATTTCCAAAACTCCTGAACAACAGAAAGAATTTACCACACAATCATTTACAACAGTTAAACCACTTTATTTGCCAACAGATTCTGAATTTGAAAATTATAATGAGAAATTAGGTTTCCCTGGACAATATCCATTCACACGTGGAGTTCAACCATCGATGTATCGAGGAAGATTCTGGACAATGAGACAATATGCTGGATTCGGCACAGCAAAAGAATCAAATGAGAGATACCGTTATTTACTTTCTCAAGGACAAAGCGGTTTATCAGTTGCGTTCGATCTGCCAACACAAATTGGTTACGATAGTGATGATAAGATGGCGCTTGGAGAAGTTGGAAAAGTTGGCGTTGCAATAGATACGCTTGCCGATATGGAAATTTTGTTCGATCAAATACCGCTTGATAAAGTTTCAACATCAATGACAATTAATGCGCCTGCTTCCGTTCTTCTTGCAATGTATATAGCTGTTGCAGAAAAACAAGGAGTAAAGAGAAATAAAATCAGCGGCACAATTCAGAATGATATCTTAAAAGAATATTTCGCTCGCGGTACTTACATTTTTCCACCTAAACATTCAATGCGTTTAATTACAAACATTTTTGAATTTTGTTCAAAAGAAATTCCAAAGTGGAATACTATTTCAATTTCAGGATATCATATTCGCGAAGCCGGCTCTACTGCTGCTCAAGAAGTTGGATTCACGCTTGCAGACGGAATCGCCTATGTTGAAGCAGCAATAAAAGCAGGATTAGATGTAGATGAATTTGCGGGACAACTTTCTTTCTTTTTTAATGCACACAATGACCTGCTTGAAGAAGTAGCCAAGTACCGCGCTGCCCGCCGTTTATGGGCGAAGATAATGAAAAAAAGATTTGGTGCTAAAAAAGATAAATCACAAATGCTTCGCTTCCATACGCAAACTGCAGGCTCAACTCTTACTGCTCAGCAGGTTGATAATAATATTGTCCGTGTAACAGTTCAAACACTTGCTGCTGTTCTTGGCGGAACACAAAGTCTTCACACTAATTCCCGTGATGAAGCCCTTGCGCTGCCAAATCAAGAATCAGTTAAGATTGCATTGCGTACTCAGCAAATTGTCGCTCATGAAAGCGGAGTAACAAACACGATTGATCCGTTAGCAGGTTCTTATTATGTTGAGTCATTAACAGATCAAATAGAAAAAGATGCTGAAGAATATATTAGAAAGATTGATACGATCGGCGGAATGATCGCGGCTATAGAAGAAGGTTATGTTCAAACAGAAATACAAAAATCCGCTTATCGGTTTAATCAAGAACTAGAACACAATGAACGAATTGTAGTTGGTGTTAATAAATATCAGGAGTCTGCAGAAAATCACACAGAATTATTAAAGATCAATGAAAAAGTTCAGCGGGATCAAATTGAATCTTTAACTAAGATTCGCTCACAAAGAAATAATGAAATTGTAAAAGAAAAACTCGCAGCTTTAAAAACTGCTACGCAAAGCGATACTAACCTTATGCCTTTTATCCTTGATGCAGTAAAGGTTTATGCAAGCATTGGAGAAATTTGCAATACAATGCGCGATGTTTTTGGTGAGTATAAAGAACACGTGGTAATATAAATTATTCAGTGTCATTCCAGCGAAGGCTGGAATCCACAAAAGTAGATTCCGGATCAAGTCCGGAATGACAAGTGAGGTTAAAATGGAATTAACACACATAGAACATATTGGGATCGCAGTTAAGAATTTGAATGAATCAATTAAATTTTATGAAACTGTTCTTGGGTTGAAATGTTATTCTCTTGAAGAAGTGAAAGATCAAAAAGTTAGAACAGCTTTTTTCAAGATTGGTGATACAAAGATTGAACTGCTTGAATCAACCGAACCGGATGGACCAATCGCAAAGTTTATAGAAAAAAAAGGCGAAGGCATACATCATATAGCTTATGCAGTAAATAATCTGAAAGAGGCAATTAAAGAAGCTGAATCAAAAGAAATTCAGTTGATAGACAAAGAACCCCGCAAAGGCGCGGAAGATTTAAATATTGCTTTCATCCATCCAAAATCTGCGAACGGAGTTTTAATTGAGCTGTGTGAGTTAAAAAAATAAATTTAATTACAATTTATTGCTTCAATTCAAACCCTTCCGATCTCGCAATATAAGCGGCACATGTAATATCACCTGTAACGTTCAAGACTGTTCTGCACATATCAAGAAGCCGGTCAGCACCAAGAATAATTGCAATTCCTTCCGGCGGAATATTAACCATAGCAAGTACAATTACTAAAAGCGGTATTGAACCTGAAGGCACGCCAGCTGAACCGACTGCAGTTAATACACTCATAATAACAACGATTAACTGAACTCCAAGAGACAAATGAATACCAAATACCTGTGCTAAAAATAAAACAGTTACACCTTCAAATAGAGCTGTACCGTTCATATTCATTGTTGCACCTAACGGTAGCACAAATCCTGAAATATGAGAAGGGATGCCCAGATTATTCTGAGAAACTGAAATGGTGGTTGGCAATGTTGCATTACTAGAGCTTGTTGAAAATGCAGTTAACATAACTGTCTGAACTTTTCTAAAAAATAATAAGGGATTATATCGCGCAAAAGTTTTTACTAAGATTGGAAATACTCCAAACTGATGTAATGCCAAACCAAGCAAAACAGTAACGATGTACATACTAAGAGCAACAAGTAAATCAAAACCGAACCTTGACGTAACACTAAAAATTAAAGCTGCAACTCCGAATGGTGCTAACTTCATTGCAAGATTAATTACAACAACAGTAATATCATTAATCCCTTCCAACAATCGTATTATTGGTTCAGCTCTCTTTTTATCAATTACAGTTAAAGCAATACCGACAATCAGAGAAATAAAAATTAATGCAAGCATATCGGGATTAGGTCTTGCGATTGCAGAAAATGGATTCCGCGGAATAATATTTACAAGAGTTTGAATGCCAAACTCTGTTTTTTCTGTTGCGTCTTTAATTTGAGTAGCTTGTTCTTTATAAGTTGATAATAATTGAGTTTTTGTTTCTGCAGGTAAATAATCTCCGGGGCGAATAATGTTTACTAATACTAATCCTATTGTAACTGCGAGAGCAGTCACTAACAAAAAATAACTTATTGTTTTAAATCCTATTCGTCCAAGTTTTTTTAAATCACCAATTTGTGCAACTCCCAAAGAAAGGCTCGCAAAGACTAACGGAATAACCATCATGATAAGAAGGTTCAAAAATATTTTTCCTAACGGATCACTTACGTAAATTTGAACAATACTCAAAAAAGGTGCTGCTGCAAAAAAAACGTTGCATAATACTCCGGCTGCCGCACCGAAAATCAATCCGATAAATATTTTTGAATGTCTGCTCATGAGATTTCCCTAAAATTTTTGAAGTATAAGTTATCTCTTAAATCTTATTGAAGTGTCCAAATAGACTTTAATTGCAAGATAATAAATTAACTGCACTTACATAAAATTAAAAAATATCTTTATTAAAGTGATTGTGATTATTAAAAAAATGTAACAATAAATCTCTTTCTCTTAACTAATTAGTTAGATATCTTTAAAATAAAATATGAAGCCTATATGAAAAAGTATTTTATTCTTTTCTTAATTTTCTTATTGATAGACACAATATCGTACGCACAAGATGGTGGTGATTATTGTTCGGAAGGTAAAATCAAATCATTTTCGAGATTAAGTAAGCTTTCTTCCGTACAGTACCCCGGAGATAGCAATATTGATGTTACTTATTATAAACTTAATCTCTCTTTAACATATGGCAAACCGGGAAATATTTATGGTATAGTAACCGTAGATGCAAAAGCAACACAAAATCAGCTTGATACATTATTTTTGGATATTGTTAATCAACTCTCGGTAACGTCTGTTAAACTCAATGGAATTACAGATCTAACTTTTTCTCAACCGAGTAACTCTAATCAGTTGAGAATTACACTAGACCGTGCTTATTCAATCGGTGAAAAATTTTCTTTTGATATTACTTATCAAGGAACACCTGGGTCTGGAGGATTTGGCAGTTTTATTTTTGCAACTCATGATAATGATACTCAACCGATTATGTGGACATTAAGCGAGCCTTATGGTGCAAAAGATTGGTGGCCATCAAAAGATACTCCCGGTGATAAAGCTGATTCATCCGATGTGTGGATTACTGCGGCCAGTAATTACGTCTCGGTATCAAATGGAAAGCTAATTTCCGAAACTGATAATGGTAATGGAACAAAAACTTATAAATGGAAAAATAGTTATCCAATTGCCGGTTATTTGATTTCTCTAGCGATGACTAATTATTCATTATATCAAAGATCATTTAATTACGGCGGAAGCAGCCCGATGCCGGTTACTCATTATGTCTTTCCGGAAGTCCTTCAACAAAATATATCAAACTTAGACAAAACGGATGACATGCTTCAAATATTCACTCAGAAATTTGGACCATATCCATTCCTGAGAGAAAAATATGGGCATGCTCAGTTTGGATGGGGCGGTGGAATGGAACATCAAACTGTTACGTCAATTGTCTCATTCAGTGAAATGCTCGTAGTTCATGAACTAGCTCATCAATGGTATGGAGATAAAGTTACATGCAAAGACTGGCAAAACATTTGGCTGAATGAAGGTTTTGCTTCTTATGCCGAATGCATTTATAGAGAAGCTAAATATGGTAATGCGAATTTTAAAGCTTATGTAAATAATTTTATGTTTAACCCAACTAATCCAAACGGTAGTGCAAAAAATGCAGTTGGGTCAATCTACGTGCTGAACATTAACAGTTTGAATGAGATTTTTAACGGTGCTCGTTCATACAAGAAAGGTGCGATTGTACTTCATATGCTGCGTGGAATTGTTGGCGATAATAAATTCTTTCAGATTATGCGTGAGTATTCAGACGAACCCGGACTTGCATACAACGTTGCTACGACAGAAGATTTTCAAAGGATTGCAGAACGAGTTAGCGGGATGAATCTAAATTATTTCTTTCAAGAATGGATTTATGGTGAAAATTATCCTAGGTACACAGTTGGTAAGAGTTACAAACAAATAAGCGGAGATAATTACGAAGTAACTTTTCGTCTAAAACAAGATGGAAATAGCAATCCGGCATTTTTTACTATGCCTTTCCAAGTTAAAATAACAACAACATCAGGGGTAACAACTTCTACCCTTTTTAATGATCAACAAGAACAAGGATGGATAATACCCGTTATTGGTGAACCGACAAATATTGAATTTGATCCAGACAATTGGATACTTAAAGATATTGTTGGAACAACTTTTGCCGATAATGAGAAAATAATTCCAACCTTGTTTTCACTATTTCAAAATTACCCTAATCCGTTTAATCCAAGTACAGTTATCAGTTATCAACTTCCGAAAGCAATTCATGTTTCATTAAAAGTATATGATGAACTCGGAAGAGAAGTGGAAACGTTAGTAGATGAGTTTCAGCAAGCCGGAATTTATGACTCAACATTCAGAACTCAAAACTTGTCCTTACCAAGCGGTGTTTACTTTTATACTCTGAAAGCCGGGGAATTCATTGAAACAAAAAAAATGCTTTTGATTAAATAGTTGCACGCATTTCTATTTTATTCCACAATTCCTATTTTGCATTGCACTTCAAATTTTCTTAGAGAATTAATATGAAAAAATTAATAATAATTATTTTATTAGTTATGACAATTATAAATTATTCACAAAGCCAATTTCAATTTGCCGGGAATGTCAACACTTCGAAAGTCGAATCGAACCGTGTTGAATTCCAACTAAGCAACTGCTTTTTAAATATTTATATCATCGATCAAAATATTATACGATTCCGGTACACAAACCGGAAGGAATTTTCTAAATCCCCTTCTTATGCGGTTGTTTACCAAATACCTGAAAAATCAAAATTCGAGTTCAAAGAAGAAAAAGAAAAATTTGTTCTTACTACAAATGAATTAATAGTTCATATTCAAAAATATCCTTGCCGTGTTTCAATCTATGATAAATTAATGAATCTGCTGAATGCAGATGAAGAAAGTTTCGGTGTTTCCTTTGATAATGATGAGGTGCGCTGTCATAAAAAACTTTTCACAGATGAAAGATTTTTTGGACTTGGCGAAAAAGCAAATGAAAGCCTAATTAAAAACGGTGAACAATATACAATGTGGAATACCGATTATTATGGATACACCGGAAGACAAGAACCGATCTACGTTTCAATTCCATTCTTTATGGGACTTCGTGATCACAAAGCCTACGGAATATTTTTTGACAATACTTATAAATCATATTTCAATATGGGTGCAAGCAATAACCGTTTTTATTGGTTCGGCGCTGATAATGGTGAGATGGATTATTATTTTATTTATGGACCGGAATTTAAACGCGTTATTTCCGATTACACAAAATTAACCGGAAGAATGGAATTACCTCCGATGTGGGCGCTCGGTTATCAGCAAAGCAGATGGAGTTATTATCCTGAAGCTACCGTCAGATCAATTGCAAATACTTTCCGTAGTAAAAATATCCCGTGCGACGTTATCTATCTTGACATTCATTACATGGATGGATACAGGGTTTTCACTTGGGATAAAACCCGGTTTCCAAATCCGCCTCAAATGTTATCTGATCTTAAAAAAGACGGATTTAAAATTATTCCGATTATTGATCCTGGTGTAAAAGCCGACTCAAATTATTTTGCGGCAAAAGAAGGATTAGAAAAAAATCTATTTGTTAAATATCCAGATGGCATTCCTTATCAAGGAGAAGTTTGGCCAAGCTGGGCTTACTTTCCGGATTTTACAAAAAAAGAAACCCGTGACTGGTGGGGAGAAAAACTTTCAGCATTACTCAATCAAGGTGTTGAAGGATTTTGGAATGATATGAATGAACCTGCTGTCTGGGGTGGTGGAAATGTTCCGGATATTGTTCAGTATTATGATAATGGATTAATCTCAAATCATAAAAAAATAAAAAATGTTTATGCTCTTGAAATGGCTAGAGCTACCCGCGACGGATTAAAAAAATTTTCAGATCAGCGGCATTTTATTTTAAGCCGTGCCGGATTTGCCGGAATTCAAAGATACTCTGCTAACTGGACCGGCGATAATGTTTCGAGTGATGAACATTTACGTCTTGCTTGTGTTATGCCACAAAATGTTGGGTTGAGCGGACAACCGTTCATTGGTTCCGATGTTGGGGGATTTATGGGAGGCGAACCTACTAATGAAATGTATATTCGTTGGATGCAGCTTGGTGCTTTTACTCCTTTCTTCCGCGGACATTCAGCAATTGATACTAAAGCACGTGAACCTTTTGCATTCAACGAAACTGTTGAAGAATTTTCACGTCAAGCGATTCAGCTTCGTTATAAATTAATTCTTTTCTGGTATAATGAGTTTTATAATTCTGCTCAAACCGGTTTACCAATAATGCGCAGTATGTTTGTAAATTATCAGAACGATGAAAATTGTTATTCCCGTAACGCTCAATATCAATTTATGATTGGTGAAAACCTTCTTGTTGCACCTGTTGTTAATTCGACCGAAAGCACGAAAAGACTTTATCTACCCGAAGGAAAATGGTATGACTGGATGAATAATAAAATTGTGACCGGTGGTGAATGGAAAATTTTTGAATCTCCGATAAACAAAATTCCTCTATACATTAAAGAAGGCGGAATGATACCGATGCAGGAAGTACAAAATTATATTGGAGAGAAAAAGATAGAACAACTTGAACTTGTTGTTTTCCCTTCTCAAAAATCTGAATACACACTTTATGAAGATGACGGGCTAAGTTATAAATATGAAACCGGGAAATATTCTTTAACCAAATTTTCTTTAGATAAAGATGGAAAGGTTACCAAACTGCAAGTTGAGAAATTAAAAGCTGATTTTAAGAATGACAGGAAGAAATATCTTTTTACGTTGCTAGATACAAAATTGCCTAAAAAATTATTTCTAAATGATAAAGAATTACCAAATTCAGCAGTGTCTTTTGATAAAGGAAAAAATATTCTACACATAACTGTCAATGACTCAGATAATTTTAATTTACAGCTTGAACACTAAACTAAGAACGGTATAAGAATAAAACTGATTTCAGTGTAAGTAAACAAATACGAGATGTGTTATGCGGCGAACCTCTTTATTAATTCTAATGTTATCCATTAGTTCATTCCTTTCAACACAAAATTTAAAAGGTGAAATATTGTATCTCAAGGAAATAAAATATCCAAAAACAATTTCAGACACAGTTGAATTTCAAAAACGTTATTCGGATCTGGATAAATTCTTCTCTGATAAAAAACTTGGTTCATTTGTTGAGAATAAAAAAACTTATTTCAAATTATTTAGCCCTTCTGCTGTAAATGTAAAACTTTGTTTGTACAACAAACCTGACAAAAAAAATGTTAAAGAATATTTCTTGACCAAAGATGAAAACGGTGTTTGGGAAATTGAACTTGATGGAGAACTCTACGGGAAATATTACGGATATAAAGTTTATCATGTCGGGGATGATCTTTCTAATTCCAATATTCCAGTCTGCGTTGATCCTTATGCGAAAGCTGTTACATCTTATACGACTTACATGAATCCGAGGCTTGCCATTGTTACTAAAGAAGAAAAATATGATTGGGAAGGAACAGGTTGGGTTCAGAGAGATTGGAGGGATTTAATTATTTATGAAATGCACGTACGCGATATGACGGCACATAAAACATCCGGTGCTAAGAACCGCGGTTCATATAAAGGTTTAACAGAAAAAAACATTACTGGAGGACTGGATTACATTAAATCTCTTGGCATTAATACCGTAGAACTTTTACCATCGCAAGAATTCGGGAATATAGAAATTCCCTTTAAGGATTCACTTTCCGGAAAATACAATACATGGAATCCGTACACGCGAAATCATTGGGGATACATGACCTCCAACTTTTTTGCGCCGGCTGCATACTACAATGAAAGTTGGAATAATCTAAAATGGAATAGATGGATTGGGAAAGACGGATCTCAGACAAAATCATTTAAAGATATGGTAAAAGCTTTTCACAAAGAAGGTATTGCAGTGATGATGGATGTGGTTTACAATCATCTCTCTGAATATGAAACCGGAAACTTAAAACAAATTGATAAAGAATATTATTTCAGATTAGATTCAAAGGGAAATTATATTGCCGAAAGTTATTGCGGTAATGATTTAAAAACTGAACGCCCGATGATGCGGCGGTTAATCATCGAAAGTATTTTGTACTGGATGAAAGAATATCATATAGATGGTTTCCGCTTTGATCTTGGAAAACTATTAGATTGGAAAACAATTGAAGAAATTATTTTCAAAGCAAAAAAAGTAAATCCAAATGTTATTTTTACTTGCGAACCATGGGGCGGCGGATATGATCCGGCGGGATTTTCTTTACGCGGTTGGGCGCCTTGGAATGATCAGATACGTAATGGAATCAAAGGAGAAAATCCTAATAACGGACTTGGTTGGATCTTCGGTCAGTGGTATGGAAATAATTCTCCGAAAAGAATTAAGAGTTATATCAATGGAACTTTAGTGAAAGATACTCTCGGACTATTCCAGAAGAAAGAACATTCAGTAAATTATTTAGAATCTCACGATGGTTACACGCTTGGTGATTTTATCCGAATCGCTTCACGAGAAGTTGATCCGGCAAAAATTATTAATGATGTAGATAAGAATGTTAAGCTCACACCAAATCAAATGAAACTTAACAAACTCAGTGCACTATTCCTTTTCAGTTCACAAGGTATTACTATGGTAAGTGAAGGACAGGAATTTGCAAGATCTAAAGTTGTTCCGCTTAATATTAAAGTGCCGGATAATGACAAAGGTAAGATTGATCATAATTCATATAACAAAGACAACGAGACAAATTATATTAATTATAAACTTGCTAAGATCAACAAAGAACTTGTTGATTATTATAAAGGATTAATCTCTTTACGAAAAACTTACACTGCATTCCGCCAAGCTGAATACGAAGATATTATTTTCACAGACCATCCGAAAAGCAAATTCAGTTTTAGCTACATACTAAAACACGAAAAAGATGAATTCATTGTTCTCTTCAACGCAGATCCAAAACAAGAATTAGAGTTTACACTTCCGGAAGGAAGATATAATGTTTTAGTTGATAAAAATTCTGCCGGAATAAAAACTGTGTATGAAGTTCAAGATAAGGTTAGTTTGGAAACAACAACGGGAATGGTTCTAAAGAAAAAATAATTTGTTAATACAATCGATCAACTAAAAATTGCTTTTCTTAGCGAGCGTTCAATAGCATTTTTGAAATTAGCCAGATTAACCGGTTTCTGAAATACATACTCAATTCCTAAAGCCTTGTACTCAGCTTCAATGGATTTATTTATATCGCTGCTTAAAATAATTACCGGCGGCTTAAATTTTAGTTCGGTAATGTTTAATTGTTTTACCAAATCGTAACCGCTCATAACCGGCATTTTATGATCTGTAATTACAAGCGCAGGTAAAGATTGTTTAATAATCTCGAGAGCTTGTTTGCCGTCAACTGCTTCCAAAATATTGTAGTTTGATATCAAGCTCTTAATAAGTTTTGCATAGAGCATGCGGTCAGTTTTTGCATCATCAACTAAAAGTATATTTGCCGAAGCAACCGGAATTGAAAAAGTAAATGTAGTTCCTTTTCCCAGTTCGCTCTCAACCCAAATTTCCCCGCCGTGTTTGCGTATAATATCATTAACTAATGACAGACCAAGTCCGCTTCCTTTCTCTCCCGCTGTTCCACTTGTGGTAAATTTAATATCAACCTTAAAGAGTTTACCAATATCTTCCTTGCGTATTCCAACACCATTATCTTTAATGCTGAACTCAACTTGTTTCTTTTCAACATTTGCACGCGCACTTAAACGAATTGTCCCGTCGGTTTTTGAAAATTTAATTGCATTCGACAATAAATTATTAAATACTTGAGAAAGCAAACCTTCATCTGCATGAATGTAAAAATCTTTTTCCAGTTCCGAAATCAGTTTTATTTTCTTTTGTATGGCAACTCCGGATAAAATCTGGATTGATTTATCAATTACGTATTTTGCGTTGATCCTATCAGGTTCAAATTTTATACTTCCGGTTTGTAATCTAGTCCAATCTAAAAGTGAATTGACTAAACTCAACATACTTTTTGACGAATCTTGTATAAACTGGATATACTGGATTCTTCTTTCTTCTTCAATATCCTTATCGTTTAGAAGGATGTCCGTAAACCCAAGAATTGAACTGAACGGCGTCCGAAGATCATGAGAGATAATTGAAATGAACCTGTCTTTTGTTTCATTAAGTTCTTGAAGGTTCTGGGCGGATTTTTTTAATTCAACTTCGGCACGTTTTGATAAACTAATATCGCTTATTATTCCGAATATTTTTTGGATTTCTCCTTTTACATCTCGAACAACATTAATTCTATTTTCGATCCAGATAATATTACCGAGTACATCTATAATTCTGTATTCAAAAACATCAGAACTTCTTACCAGATCTCCATAAAAATTGTAAAGCTTGTTTACTATATCCTCAGCATCATCCGGGTGAATAATTTTTTTCCACAAAGAAGAATCACTTAAAAATTCTTCAGCACTGTAGCCTGTAATTTTTTTGACTGCAGGCGTATAAAATACTGCTTTTAACTTTCCGTCTTGTCTTTCTGCGGTCCAGATGCATTCATTAATATTTTCAGAAATACTTCTGTATCTTTCTTCGGAAAGCAGTAATGCGCTTTGAGCTTTTTTCTCTTCGGTAACATCTCTCAAAACCCAGACGGCAAATCTTTCATTTTCAATTTGGTATAGAGAAACAGAGTTTTCAACTTCTAATGAATCGTCATTTCTTTTTCTTCCTGTAAAGTAATAACGCGGCGGAGAATCTTTACCTGCTTCGGTTAATTCCATATAGCCGGAAATTTTTTCGCGGTCTTTAATATTTACAAACTCTAATGGATTTAGTCCGAGTATTTCACTGGCGCTTTTATATCCAAACATCTGAACAAACGAATCATTTACAAGTACAATTCTGTTTTTACTTACCAAGGCAATACCGTCTAACGAAGCTTCGAAGACGGAACGGATCATCATTAAATCTTTTTCAGAATCTTTCTTAAGTGTAATATCAGTGAGGATTACATTGTAATATTGAATATTTCCGTTTAGATCTTTGACTAAAGAAAAACTTGCAAGCACATACAGTTTTTGTCCAAGCTTTGTTATTAAAGGAAGCTCAATTGACTGCATCTCTTTTTCGGCAAAGTCTTTGAAATCAAATTTTTCATTTGATAAGTAATACGGATCAATTAGATCTAAGAAGAAGAGTTTTTTAATTTCTTCTTCTTCATATTGAAAAACTTCAAGAAAAGTGGGATTTACATATGTAATTTTTTCAGAAAGATCGAGTGTGCAAATATATTCGTGGGAATTTGTAACAATATTCCGGAAACGTTCTTCGGACTTCTTTAGTAGAACTTCATTTTTAATACGGTCAGAAACACCGGTGCACAAGAAAATTATTGTTTCATTTTCATCTTCGCCGATAATTCCAATTTTAACATCAAAGTATTCGGCAATACTTTCATCATCGCCTATATGAAACTGTTCTCTCCATACCTTAGAAATTCTAATTTCCTTTAGTAGTTTTTCGAAATAATTATCATTTAGTACTGGAAAAATCTTACTAATACTTTTACCATAAACTTCACTACGGGTTAACCCAAAAAGTTTAGCGGCTGATTCATTCCAGAATGTAATCCTACCGCTTTTGTTTGTCCCGATAAGACCATCCATCACAGTAGCAGTTATCTGCTGATATTTTGTAAGTTCATTTATCTCTTCTTCCGATAATCCAACGTGTTCGGAATCTTTGCTCAAATCCTTTAATAAAAGAACAACCCAATGAACTTCATTTCCATTATCACTAAAAGGTATTAGCGTGATGCGGGTATTAATTTCTCTTTGATTTCTTATAAAAGGAATCTGAGTTGTAATTGCTTTATTTGAAGAAACAACATTCTCCAACAGTTTCTTAAATAGAATTGATGAGAGAGTTTGAGAAGAATTTTTCTTACCGGGATCTGCCTCGAAAATGAAATCGTAATTCTCTGCTTCGGAAGTTTGCATTATTGAAATTGAACCTTCATTATCAGTAATTAAATAGAAATCACTGATGGTTCCGAGAAATTTTTGGAAATCGTTTGTTTGAATTAAAGAAGTATAAGATTTTTCCGGACTGCTTTTTAAATCCTCAAGAACTAAAACACCGCCTGTATATTCTCCGTCAAGAATTACAGGAGCACCTTTAAGAAGAATTGAATATTTTCCGCCGCTTAATGTTTTTTTAGAATTAATTTCTCTTTCGAATGTCTGACCATTTTTTACTGAAGTCAAATCATCACGAATATCTGCATCGCTAAATAGCCTGTTCTCAAAAATACTTTTTCCGATTAGATCCTCGGGTATTTCACCCATTACTCCGCTGAATTGGAAAAAATTTGTATTAACGAATTTAATTTTCCAATCGCGCTGAAATATTAATATTCCTACAGGAGTAAATTCAAGAATTTCTCTAAAAGAAAATTCCGATCTGGTTTTTTCAAAAGTTCTATCGGACGATGTTGGCATTAAATCAATCTCAAACTATATGTATTATCAATTTATGAAATAGAGAGACTAAATTAAATAAGAAAGGCGGCAAATTGTTACTAACGCAGTTAAACCTTGATAATTCGGCATGATATTATCCTGATGGTTAGATAAAATGAGAAATTTCATCTAATATTTTTGATGTTGCTCCAATATTTTTTCTAACATAATCTCCGCAAATATTACCAAGATTCAATCTTAATTTTTCATTTGTAAATATTTTCCTGAGATTCCTATATGCTTCTTTTTTATTTCTAACAACAATTCCGCCGCCGATTTCCGCCAGTTTAATTGCTTCCTGGCTGTTCTCATGTTTTGGTCCGAACATAATTGGTATTCCATACACTGCCGGTTCTAATACGTTGTGAATACCTTGCTTAAAACTCCCGCCAACATAAGCAGCATCAGCATAGGTATAAAGTGTAAGAAGTATTCCTATTGAATCTATAATAATTACTCGTTCATTTTTATAATTGTTCAAATAAGAGAACCGGATAGAATCGAATTTACCAGTAAAATAGTGTTCTTCGGATTCAACATGTAATTCCGTTGGTTCATGAGGTACGATAATCGTAATTATTTTGGGATCCACTTCCATAAGTTTTATCAATGCCGGAATCATAATATCTTCATCGCTTTCCCACGAACTGCCCATTACAAAAACTTTTTTGCCTTTAAAAAATCCATCCTTAAAAAGTTTTTTTTCTTTTGCTTGAAGACTTTTTTGATAGACACGGTCAAATCTCGTATCACCAACCGATTTAATTTTATCTTCACTGATATTAAACTCTTTGAAATTTTCCTCATCACTTTTTGAAACTGCTAATATCCTGGTTACATACGAATAAAGCGCTTTGTGAAAACTCTTCGAGACAATCCATTTACGCGGAGTTTTTGAACGCATTGTTGCATCAACTATAAAACTTGGAATTTTTTTCTTTTCCAGCTGCCATATCATATTCGGCCAAATATCATATCTCATAAAAACGGCTAAATTTGGTCTTACAAGATTTAGAAAACGGCTTGTCATGATTGGAGTATCAAAAGGAAAGTAAGCAATTATATCTGCTAGCGGGTATTTAAGAGAATTATTATAACCAGACGGTGAGAAGAATGTAACAATAACATTTATATTTTTTTCAGAACGTAATTTTTCGATTATGGGTTTAGCTTGTTCAAATTCTCCCATAGAAGAAGAATGAAACCAAATCATTTTTTTGCTGCGGTCAATTCCGGTAAGATCAATAATTAAGTTTTCATATAATTTTTTTCTTCCTTTAATTCCAATTCTAATTTTTTTATTAAAAAATTTTGCTGTAAACAAAAATAATTTTGCAATGGGGATAACAATTCCGTTATAGAAAAAATACCAGAGGTTTTTCATATTCCTACAAGAAAGATTTTACTTGATCAAAAACTGTATTTGGTTTTATTTCTTTCATACATTTAAAATGCTTTTGCGGGCAGCTGAATCTTCCAATATGACTGCACGGTCGGCAAGATAAAGAATTATTTTCTAAGATTGTATTATTCGATTGATAAGGTATAAAACCAAATTCTCTTACTGTAGAACCGAATATAGCAGTAATTGGTACACCTACAGCCGTAGCAGTGTGCATTAATCCCGAATCATTACAAATGATATGTTGACATTGTTTCATATCTCTTGCTGTTTGTAAAAGATCATCATTGTTGCAAAGATTAACACTGTTCGTAATCTTTGAAGAAACTGTTTCGCACAATTGCAGATCATCTTTTCCGCCAAAAATTACTACAGTGAAATTCTGACTGCTTAATCTATTACCAAGTTCGATAAAATATTCTTCGGGCCATCGTTTTGTAAAATGCTTTGCACCGGGACAAATTCCAATATATTTTTTACCGGTTGGTAATTTTGAATTTATTCTTTCAGGAATGAAAAGATCTAATCCTTTATCATCAAGTTGAAGACCTATCTTTTCTGTATATCGCATTGGAATTGGTTTAATTTCTTTCAGCAAATTAATTTTAGTCCACACTAATAATAATTTTTTAAAAGTCGGCTTCTTAAAACGTTTTACTTTTGTTCTTAATCCTAATGTTAGAGCACAACTCCGCAAATTGTTCTGAAGATCAATGACCAAATCATATTTCTTACTACGGATTTCTTCCTTAATGCTTTTTATTTTTTCTTTTTCATAAAGGTAAAGAGAAGAGATGAGCGGGTTATACTGTAAAGAAGATGAGTATTGTTTCTTAACTACGAAATCAATTTGTGAATTGGGGTATTTTTTACTTAATGCTCTTATAACCGGCGTAGTAAGTAAAATATCTCCAAGCGAGCTGAGTCTTATAATAAGAATTTTATATTTTGATGTTTCCGGCAATAGGATTAATCTTTGTTTTCTATGCAAATCTAACCAATTCAAGAATTGCTTCCAACCTGCATATATCGAGAATCCCAAAAAAGTTGTTAGTCAAATGACTCTTGTTTATTTTTGTGCACTACAAAATTAAAAGGTTTTATCATGACGACGTTACCGCCCCCAGCTACAAAAGTATTTCCTGAAAGTTCAATTGAAAAAAAATGTTACAACATTGTTGAAATGTTTAAGGAAAATATACCGATCATGAATGATAGGAACAGACTTGGATATAATCTTTATAAATTCATGACTGGAGAAGGTGATTCTCCCGAAATTTTAGTTAAGTCAACTAAAATTAAAATTGAGGGGATGACAAAAGAAGAACTTGCTAAACGATTAACTGAGGAATTAGGAAAAATAAAATCCTAATTGATAACCTTCCTGCGGTAGATGCATTGGCGTCAACTTAAAGATGAATTTTTATTAATAACTCCGGCATTCATGCCGGAGAATACAAACTCACTTAAAATTCTGGACTTTAGTCCAAAAACAAAGTAACTATTTGGGCTAAAGCCCTTGTTTTTTATGCGCTTGTTTTCCCCCGACTTAAAAGTCGGGGTTATAGCAATAGACTTCTATTAAGTTGACGCTTATGTTCGATAGGCGGGTTCGCTGTCTAATATCTGTCTTGCCCTTCTCTTAAATACTTTTCAACCAGAAGAACATCTTCCATACTACCTATAAAGATTGGTGTTCGTTCATGTAAACCGGTTGGTTGTATTTCCAAAATTCTTTTCTTGCCGTCGGTTGCTCTTCCGCCTGCTTCTTCCATAATATATGCCATCGGATTACATTCGTACATTAATCGCAGTTTGCCTTTTGGATTTCTTTTATCGCCAGGATAAATAAATATACCGCCGTACAATAAAGTACGATGAATATCAGCAACCATTGAACCTACATAACGAGCTTGATAGGGTTTACCTTCAAACATATTAGCTTGAAGATATTTTATGTAATTTTTTAAACCCTGCGGCCAGGTAAAATAATTTCCTTCGTTAAGACTATAAATTCTTCCGTGATTTGGAATTTTAATATCATCATGCGATAATAAAAATTCTCCGAAGGCCGGATCCAAAGTAAAACCATGAACGCCGTGACCATGTCCGGCAGTATAAACCAACATTGTACTAGAACCATAAACAACATAGCCGGCAATTACCTGCTGAAAACCCTGCTGCAAACAATCTTGAAGTGTTCCCGGTCCATTGCCTTGTGTAACTCTTCTATAAATAGAAAAAATTGTTCCGATGCTGATATTTGCATCTATGTTTGATGAACCGTCGAGCGGATCGAAAAGTAAAACATATTTTCCAATTTTATGATGCGGTGGTAAATGAATTATGTCTTCCTCTTCTTCGGAAGCCATCACACAAAAATGTCCGCCGTGATCCATTGCTTTGATCAGCATTTCGTGAGCGTAAATATCAAGCTTCTTCACTTTCTCACCATGAACATTTTCATCGCCGGTAAATCCGAGTATTTCTGCAAGCCCCGCTTTATTTACTTCTAAAGAAATTAATTTTGCTGCAAGACCAAGTTGAAGAAGAATTGTTGAGAGCTCTCCGGTCGCTTGTGGGTGGAGTTTTTCACCTTCCATAATGTGGCGTGGTAACGTCATAAATCTTCTAGTTGCCATTAATTTTCTCCGGTAATATTTCCATACCTTAATTAATGTTAAGTGGAAGCAATTTAATTAATAGTGTTTGATGAGTCAATCTATGTTTTTAATTCTAATCTGCTAAGACATACTCTGTCTAACTTCTTGATCTTTATACTGCAGCTGATAAAGTTTGTAGTAAATTCCTCTTTTGGCCAGAAGTTCTTGATGAGTTCCAATTTCTTTTAATTCACCTTTGTGCATAACAAGAATTTTATCAGCATTCTGAATTGTAGAAAGACGATGTGCAATTACTATCGAAGTTCTTCCTACTAATAATTTTTCTATAGCGTGCTGGATTAATTGTTCTGTTTCAGTATCAACACTGGAAGTCGCTTCATCTAAAATTAATATCTGAGGATTATAAGTCAGCGCTCTTGCAAACGAGATTAATTGTTTTTGTCCGACGCTAAGAGTTGCACCTTTTTCTTTAACAACTTCATCATAACCATTCGGGAGCTGAGAAATAAATTTGTGAGCACCGACAGTTTTTGCTGCTTCCATTATTTGTTCATCAACTATTTTTTCGTTTCCGAGATTGATGTTTGATTTTATAGTACCGGAGAAAAGAAAAACATCCTGAAGGACTAACGATATATGACTTCTTAAAACTTTCGCATCAAGCTTTCTTATATCTATGCCGTCTAAAAGAATTATTCCTTTTTCAATATCATAAAAGCGAGTTAATATATTTATGATACTCGTCTTTCCAGCGCCGGTAGCTCCAACAATTGCTACAGTTTCACCAGGATTAATATCGAACGAAACATTTTTTAAAACTAGGTCTCCGGAATTATACGCAAAATGTACATTCTTAAATTCTATTTTCCCTTTCACTTTTTGAAGAAGAACAGGTTTATCAACATCATCAATTGTGGTTTTATCATCCAATAAGTTAAAAATTCTTTCGGATGCAGCCATTGCACGCTGAAGAATATCATACTTCTCTGATAGATCGCGTATCGGCCGCCAGAACATTTCCATGTACATGATGAATGCAGCAAGATCACCAAATGTTAATGTTCCTTTTATTATTGCCCCGCTTGCAAACCATATCATCAGTGATATTGAAATTGCACTAAGTAACTCCACAAACGGAAAAAATACTGCATAGTAGAATACAGATTTCACATTCGCGGTTTTAAAATCATCATTGATCGAAGAAAATTGTTTAAGCTCTTCCTTTTCTTTCGCAAATATCTGGACTACGTTCATACCGGTAACGTGTTCCTGCATATAGGAATTTAACCTTGCTAGGTGCTTGCGGACTTTCCGGTATTCGTCTCTAACTTTTTTTCTAAAAAGAAAAGTTGCGTAAAATAAGATAGGTATTACCGCCAATGTTACGATTGTCAACCCAACGGACATTGACAACATAAAAATCAATATCCAAATAAGCATAAAGACATCGCTAAAAACAGTTATTACACCGGATGAAAACATTTCATTCAATGCATCTACATCGTTTGTAACACGTGTAACTGTTCTACCTATCGGAGTACGGTCGAAATATTTAAGTGCAAGTTTTTGGACATGGGAAAAGAGCTGTATTCGTATATCGTAAATAATTTTTTGTCCAACGAGTTCGGTAAAGTAAGTGAGAAAATATTGGACAATGGCATTAATAACTAATGTAGCGAAAAGTATTCCGATAATTACTAAAAGACCGTTGTAATCTTTTGGTATAATATATTTATCAATCGCAATCTTAGTTAACAGCGGTCTTATTGCAGGAAGTATGGAAACGAGAATATTAAAAATTATTGCAGCTACAACATAACCTTTATACGGCTTAATATATTTTAGAAGCCGCTTCATAAGTTTTGCGTCGTATGCTTTGCCTAATACTTCTTCTTCGCGCTGCTCTGCCATAGTTAGTTTATAACGGAAAGTTCTTCTTCCAATAATTGTTTTGTATGCAACTCTGCGTAAATGCCGCCGAGTTCAACTAGTTCTTCGTGCGTTCCTTCTTCTGCAATTTTTCCTTCGTGTAACACAAAAATATTATCCGAGTCTTTTACTGTTGAAATTCTATGACTAATTATAATACTGGTTCTGTTCTTCATAAAATCTTTTAATCGTTTCAATATTTCTTCTTCAGTGTGCGTATCAACTGCAGAAAATGAATCATCAAGTATTAAAATTTTAGGATCTATGGCCAACGCTCTTGCAAGAGTTGATCTTTGTTTTTGTCCGCCGGATAAAGTTATTCCTCTTTCACCCAGGATTGTTTCATAACCTAAAGGAAATCCTTCCACGTCTTTGGAAAGCTGTGCAATGTCCGACACTTTTTCTACTAAATTTTCAATTGGCTCGTTCAAACCGTAAATTAAATTGTTGGCGAGAGTATCTGAAAAAAGAAAATTTTCTTGCGGAACTATTCCGATATTTTTGCGAAGCGTTTCAAGTGAAACATCTTTAATGTTAACGCCATCAATCAAAACTTCGCCACCTGTTACATCGTACAGACGTGGAATTAAATTAATCAGTGATGTCTTTCCGGTACCGGTTTGACCAATAAATGCAACGGTTTGACCGGATTCGATTTTTAAATTTACTTGATTAAGTACAAGAGGTAAATTCTCGGCATAACGGAATGAAACATTATTAAATTCTACTCTTCCGTTTATTTTGTGCGTTTTTGTTTCTTCTTTTCCACTATCGATAATTTCATACGGCTCATTAAATATTTTGAGAAGGCGTTTCATACTTGCGTCTGCCTGCTGAATCATTGTTGCCACCCAGCCGAATGAGATCATCGGCCATATTAACATTCCGAGATATGCATAAAATGCAACAAGCTCACCAATACTAAAATTGCCGTTAATCATTTGTACTCCGCCTGCCCATAGTACTATAATAAACGACAACCCGGCAATAACAAGGAATACCGGAATGAACAGAGCCTGTAATTTTACCAAATCCATTTTTCTTTTTAGGTATTCATTACTCTCGTTCTTATAGTTTTGAATCTCATATTCTTCACGTACATAAGATTTCACAACTCTGATTCCGGAAAAATTTTCCTGCGCACGAGAAGTTAGGTCTGAAAACTTTTCCTGTATCTTGGTGTATTTTACATGTACTCGATTCATCAACAGATAAACCATCAGTGACATAAACGGCGACGGTATTATCGCATAAAACGTCAGCAATGGATTCATCGAAATCATTATTACCAGTACCATTAAAAATTTTATGCCGTTATCAATCGTGTACATTACGGAAGGGCCAACAAAACTTCTAACAGCATTTATATCATTGGTAGCGTGGGACATTATGTTCCCAGTAGAATTATTCTGGAAAAATCTTAGCGGAAGTTTTTGCAGATGCTGCCAGAAATCGTATCTAAAATCGTTTGCGATTTTCCAGGAAGTTACAATGATTGTCTGTCTGATCAAAAAACGGAACACACCTGCAATAAGAGATGTTACTGAAATTAAGATTACAAATTTGAGAACAGAAGTATTAGCAGCGATAGCATCAATACCTTGTTTCATCAATTGTGGAATATAAACTTGTCCGATGTTTGAGATAAGAATAAAAATAATTCCTAAAACAAAAGAAGGTTTATAACGAACGAAATACTTTTTAAGATGGAATAAATTACTGAACAAGTTGAAAAAACATCCTTTCTGTCTTTAACAACTAAAATATTAAATGCGTTCAATTATAGTGTAGAGTATAGAACGTTGAGTTCAGAGAATAAAATTAATTTCTCACTCTATACTATTTTAACCAATTATTTCAAATCCTGTATACTTCTGCAAAACTTTGGGAACTATTACTTTTCCTTCCGGAGTCTGATAGTTTTCAAGTAACGATACCATTAATCGGCTTGTTGCTAACCCGCTTCCGTTTAGAGTATGTACGAATTCCGGTTTTTTAGTTTCTTCTTTTCTAAACCGGATGTTTGCCCTGCGCGCCTGAAATGCTTCAAAGTTACTGCATGATGATGCTTCCAGCCATTTATTTTCTGCCGGAGACCAAGTTTCTATATCATAACATTTTGCAGCAGAAAAACTCAGATCACCTGTACATAATAATAAAATTCTGTAAGGAATATTTAATGCGTGTAAAATATCTTCGGCATCTTTAACCATTAATTCTAATTCATCATAAGAATTTTCCGGTTTGGAAAATTTTACCATCTCAACTTTATTGAATTGATGAACGCGCAAAAATCCTTTTGATTCTTTTCCGTATGAACCGGCTTCCCTTCTAAAACACGGTGAATAACCAACATATTTTATTGTTAAATCTTTTTCTAGAAGAATATCATCTCTATGAATATTTGTTATCGGAACTTCCGCGGTTGGAATCGGATACAAGCCGTCTTTCTCAATGAAGTACATATCATCTTCCATCTTGGGAAGCTGTCCGGTTCCTTTCATAGATTCTCGGTTAACGAGTACAGGCGGCATAACTTCAATGTAATCGTGCTGATGTAAATGATAGTCGAGCATAAAATTAATAAGTGCACGTTCAAGCGTAGCACCTTTTCCCATGTAAAGCGGAAATCCGGAACCGGAAATTTTTGTGCCTCTTTCGAAATCCAAGATTCCAAGTTTCTTACCGAGTTCGACATGATCTAAAACCTTGAAATCATTTTTGTACGAAAATTCTTTTGGCAGCCACTGACGGACTTCAACATTATCTTCTGCGGTTTTCCCAACAGGAACAGATGAATGAGCTAAGTTTGGTGTTTGACGTAAAATATTTTCCAACTTTTCTTCAACATCACGAAGCTGCCCATCAAGTAATGCAATTTCATCTCCAACTCGTTTCATTTCAGCAAATACTGATGAAGTATCATGCCCGGCTTTTTTCATCTGTGGAATTTGAGCAGAGACTTGATTCTTCTTTGCTTTTAAATCTTCCGTTTTCGATATGAATGATCTTCGTTCTTCATCAAGTGCAAGAACTTCATCCACTATGTCTTTTGCATTCTTGTTAAGCAATCCTTGTCTAACAGCCTCCGGATTCTCACGAATAAATTTTACATCTAACATTTTTTCCTCTTATTTAATTCTGAGGAACGCCCGCTTCGCCGATGCAAAGCGAGGCGAGAAGTGACGAAGAATCTCATAATTAATGTCGCATGAGATTCTTCGCTACGCTCAGAATTTATTTTACCACAATATTGTAAATTTTATTTGGGACATAAATTTCTTTTACAAGCTGTTTGCCGTCTGTATATGATTTAATTTTTTCATCAGCAAAGACAGCTTTTTTAACATCGGCTTCAGGTGTATTAACCGCCAAATCAATTTTTGATCTTACTTTTCCATTTATCTGAACTACAACGGTGATATTATCTACGCTTAATGCATTTTTATCAACATCAAACCAAACCGGTTTTTCAAAAACGGATTTTTCTTTTCCTAATAACTGCCAACATTCTTCTCCAAGATGAGGCGCTAACGAGGAAACCATTATTGAAAATCTTTCCAGAGTATAAGTTTGAAGATCTTTTCTGCATTCGTTCAAATTTTTTAATTCGTTCAGCAATTCCATTAAAGAGGCAACAGCAGTGTTAAAATGGAATTGTTCTATTTCAATTCCAATTTTCTCCAAGGTTTGATTTGTCTTACGGTAAATATTTTTTTCGTTATCGTTTAATTCACTTAAATCATATTTATCTTTTGAGAGATTGTCTTTAGCCAAATCTTTATGCGTTTCAAACATAGCGTAAGTTCTCTGCACAAAACGATCAACGCCAACAATTCCTTTATCGCTCCAATCACCACCAAGTTCGTAAGGACCCATGAACATTAAATACATTCTAAAAACATCCGAGCCGTACTGGTTCAATAATGCATTCGGATCAACAACATTATCTTTCGACTTTGACATCTTTGCGCCTTGATTTGTAATCGTTCCTTGATGAATAAGTTTTTGGAATGGTTCATCGCTATTTACCAAACCGATATCTCGCAAAAATTTGTGGATGAATCTTGCATAGAGTAAATGCATCACAGCATGTTCCGCACCGCCAACGTATGTGTCAACCGGCGTCCATGCTTTTGCAAGTTCAGTATCGAACATTCCTTGATCATATTTTGGATTTAGATAACGCAGGTAATACCATGACGAATCAACAAAAGTATCCATAGTATCAACATCACGCTTAGCATTACCATTACACTTAGGACATTTTACATGAACAAATTCTTCTTTGCTTGCTAACGGGGAACCACCATCAGGTTTGAAGTTAACATCGTAAGGTAAAACAACAGGTAATTGATCTTCCGGAACAGGAACTTCTCCGCATTTTTCGCAGTGGATAATCGGTATCGGTGTTCCCCAATATCTTTGTCGGGAAATCAACCAATCTCGAAGACGATAATTAATTGTACTTTTTCCAATTTTCTTTTCTTCAAGCCACTTAATTATTTTTTCTTTTGCATCATCAACATAAAGGCCGTTTAGAAAATCACTGTTGATTGCGGGACCGTCACCCAAAAATGCTTCGCCATCAAAATCTTTTGTTGGTTGAACTGTTCGGATAATCGGAAGATTGAACTTCTTAGCAAACTCCCAATCGCGTTCATCTTGCCCTGGAACAGCCATAATTGCGCCGGTACCGTAAGTCATTAATACGTAATCAGCAATCCAGATTGGGATTTTTTTGTTGTTAACAGGATTAATTGCATACGCACCTGTTTGAACTCCGGTTTTTTCTTTAACGGTGGAAGTCCGGTCAATTTCCGTCATTGATTTTGTAGAGTTTTTGTATGCTTCAACTTTTTCTTTGAATTCTATTGTAGTAAGTTTTCCAACAAGCGGATGTTCTGGTGCTAACACCATATAAGTTGCACCGAAAAGTGTATCCGGTCTCGTAGTAAAAATTTTTATCTGATCATCGCTGCCGTCAATTTTAAAATTAACTTCCGCACCGATACTTTTACCAATCCAGTTGGTTTGCATCAGTTTAGTTTTTTCAGGCCAGTCAATTTTATTCAAACCATCAAGAAGTTCTTCGGCATAATTTGTAATCTTAAAAAACCATTGAGTAAGATTTTTCTGTTCAACCGTTGTTCCGCATCTTTCACAAGTTCCGTCGTTTAAAACTTGTTCTCTGGCTAAAACTGTTCGACAGGAAGGACACCAATTTACGGGTGCATTTTTTCTGTAAGCCAATCCTTTTTTGAAAAGCTGCAAGAAGAGCCATTGATTCCATCTGTAATATTCCGGGACACAAGTCATTAACTCTGCATCCCAATCGTACATTCCGCCCATTCGCTTAACCATTACACGGATATCATTTATATTTTGCAATGTACTGTCTTTAGGATGCACGCCGGTTTTGATTGCATAATTTTCCGCCGGAAGTCCAAATGCATCATAACCAATCGGCTCAAAAACATTAAATCCTTTTAACTTTTTGAAACGTGCATATGAATCTGTTGGTCCATAATTATACCAATGTCCGATATGCATTTTAGCAGCGGATGGATATATGAACATAACGAGGCAGTAGAGCTTCTTCTTAGCATCTGTTAGATCGGTCTTATAGACTTTCTTCTCTTCCCAGAATTTCTGCCATTTTAATTCGATTTCTTCAAAAGGATACTTCATTCTAATTGCATTATTTATGAAAATTGGAAGCAAAGTTAGGAAAAATGAGGGGGCTTATCAAGAAAGAGTATTTAGTGATAAATTGGAATATCAGCTACATTCAAATAATCACGCTGAACCAATAGTATTTTTTTTCGCTTAACCTTTTCATAATTTACAATTAAATAAAAACCATACGAGGCAACAATGAAACGATTTTTTCTAATTCTTTTATTATCAATATCCGCATTAACCATAAGCGCACAGAAACGAGCCATGACAATTGAAGACATGTGGAATATGAAACGCATATCAAGTTTTAATCTTTCACCCGATGGAAAAAGTATTGTCTTTGCAGCAACTTCTTATGATATGGATAAGAATAAAGGAAATAGTGATGTGTATATGATAAGCAGCGATGGAAAATATTTACACGCAATCAAAAATTCAGAAGCTGGGGAAAGCACTCCAAAATTTACTACCGACGGAAATAAAATTGCTTACGAATTTAAAAACAATATCTGGCTTTGTGATCTCGACGGCTCTAACAATGTTCAACTAACAGATTTATACACAGGTGCTTCCGGATTAATTTGGTCTCAAGATGGAAAGTTTGCTCTGTTTGTTTCGAACGTATATACTGATTGTACAACTCAACTATGCAATGAAAAGAAAGATAAAGCTGCAGAAGAAAGTAAAGTAAAAGCAAAAATATTCACAGAATTGATGTATCGTCATTGGAACGAATGGCGCGGAGATAAACGCAGTCACCTATTTCTTCTCAATGTCAAAACGAAAGAGTATGTTGATCTAACATTGAATAGTAAGTTTGATGTTCCCCCGATTGCGCTCGGTGGCGATGTTGATTATGCTCTTTCTCCGGATGGAAATGAAGTTGCTTTTACAATGAATACAGATAAAGATTTAGCTACGAGCACAAACAACGATGTCTTTATAATTAACGAGAAATCTCCCGGGCAATACAAAAAAATTTCTGTAAGTGGCGGAAATGATAACGGTCCTGTTTATTCGCCTGATGGAAAATTTATTGCGTTTCATTCAATGGCTCGTGCGGGATTTGAAGCGGACAAACAAACACTTATGCTTTACAATCGTACAAGCGGCGAATTAAAAAATGTAACCGGTAAACTCGATATTTCAATCGGACAAATTCTTTTTTCGCCCGATGGAAAATTTGTTTACTACGATGCGGATAGAGAAGCATTCCATTCGATTTTTAGATACGATCTTGAAACAGGAGAAAATATGGCATTAATTAAAGATGGTGTAAATAATTCTATGCAGCTTTCCCCGGACGGAAATAAAATTTACTTCTTACGCCATCGGAACAACTTGCCGACAGAAATATTCTCGATGGACTCTGATGGAAGTAATCTAAAACAAATAACTAACATCAACGGAGATTTACTTTCACAAATAGAATTCGGTGAGTTTGATACATTTTGGAGTGTTGGTGCAAACAAAGCGAAAGTTCAATCAATCATAGTAAAACCGCCTTTCTTTAATCCGAATAAAAAATATCCGCTAATTTTTTTAATTCACGGCGGACCGCAAGGAAATTGGGCTGATGATTTTCATTACAGATGGAATACACAACTATTTGCTTCGAAAGGATATGTTGTTGTTGCACCTAATCCACGCGGCAGTACAGGTTACGGACAAAAATTTACAGATGAGATTTCCGGTGATTGGGGCGGTAAGGTTTATACAGACTTAATAAATGCTTATGATTACGCAATTAAGAATTTCAAATTCATTGATGCGAACAATACTTTTGCTGCCGGCGCTTCTTACGGTGGTTATATGATCAACTGGTTGGAAGGTCATTTCAATAAATTTAATGCAGTCGTATCTCACGATGGAGTCTTCAATCTTGAAAGCATGTGGGGTTCAACAGAAGAACTTTGGTTTCCGGAATGGGAGATGAAAGGAACGCCTTATACTAATCGGGCATTACATCAAAAGTGGTCGCCTCATCAATTCGCAAATAATTTCAAAACACCTATGCTTGTTGTTCACGGTGCTCTTGATTTTAGAGTTCCTGAAGATCAAGCGTTTGAACTCTTTACAACGCTTCAACGGAAAAATGTACCAAGTAAATTTTTGTATTTCCCGGATGAATATCATTTTGTAACCAAACCGCAAAATGCGAGACTATGGTGGAATACAATTTTTGATTGGTTTGAACAATATAAAAAATAAAAGGGTGAACAATGAAATACTATGATAGAGAAGATTTAAACCCAACCGCAATTGATGAAAACAGATTTGATACTGAAGAAAAAGTTAAAAGTGGCAGTGATTATGTAGATGATCGTCTCTGGGAAAAAGTTGAACGCGTTGGAAGTAAAATTCGATTTGCAAATGAGGTGAAGGCATTGTATCGATATATGATTGATAAGCATGTACCTTGGTACCGTAAATCAATTGTTATTGCTGCACTTATTTATTTTATCAGCCCGATAGATGCGATCCCGGATTTAGTCCCGCTGGTTGGTTATTTAGATGATCTCGGAGTGATTACTGCAGTCATAAAATATCTTGGACATGAACTTGTACCGTATTATGATTGAAAAACTAAGAACCAATAGTGCAGAAAGTTTACACGCAAACCAACAGCGATGAGAGTATTATATTGTTAACTAGCTGAAGCTTTCATAAGTATGTAATCGTCAACCGTAGTTTAGTTTGATTAATAGCATTGTTTTTAGTACTATTACCAGTGTTAATAAGGGAGCAATTATAATGAGTCAAGTAATTACAGCAAATGATTTAAAAACACGTGGGGTTTCTGCCATTAATGATGCTTCATCAGAAGGAAGAGAAGTATTCGTTTCCGTAAGAGGCAAAAACCGTTACGTTATAATCCCTATGGAAAAGTATAATTACTTCCGCGAATGTGAGCTTGATGCCGCAATTATCGAAATGCGCAATGATATTAAAACTGGTAAATATCATAAAGAGTCTGTTGAGAAGCATATAAAAAGGATTACACGTGGCTAAGCTGATTTTTACAGAAAGCTACGAAAAACGTGCAGCAAAATTTTTTAAGCATCATCCGCAACTTATTAAACAGTACGAAAAGACTCTTAAACTCGTTGAACTAAATCCGCTTCATCCTTCTTTGAGACTCCACAAACTGCGTGGTAAACAAGCTGATATTTATTCTGTATCAATTAATATTTCATACCGCATTACTATTGATTTCATTATTGAAAAAGATACTATTATTCCTATTGATATTGGATCCCACTCGGAAGTCTACTGATTAGATTTTCATTCTAACTTAAAAATTTCTCTGTAACCGCTTTCAATATTATCTATATAACCTTTCATGATTTCCGCAACTTCAGGTTTGGAAGTAAATCCTCTTAAATGCTTTTCAAAATGGTCAAGACTTTCAACTTCTGCTTGAAGTACAACAGTCCAATAAGCTGCAACTATATCCGTCATAACTTTTATATTTTTAAAGCCTTCCGCTTCCATAAATGGTGCGGCCTGCTTAAAAGCACTGACAAGATTTTTTGCCCTTCCGGGTTTTGCACGGAATACATCTCGTACTAAATACATATCTATTTCCTTTCTAACTTATTTTTAATTTGTTTATTACTGTTACTATTGTCTACATATTAAACATAATTACTAAATATCTCTCTTTCAATAAATTTGTTTTTACATAATCATTATCAACTTTTTTATCTTTGCATAAACAACTGAGGCTAGAATGAATTTTTCTGTAACTAAATCGGATACAATTTTTCGCGGAAAAGTCTTTGATGTGAAAGTTGATGAAATACAATATAACGGAACTGGTAACAAATCTTTTAGACAAGTAGCTGTACATCCGGGTGGAGCCGTTGTATTGCCTCTAAAAAGCGATGGTAAAATTGTTTTGATTTCTCAATACCGTTATCCGCATAACGAAATACTTTTAGAACTTCCTGCGGGAAAACTTGAAAAGAATGAAGATCCTTTACTCTGTGCTACTCGAGAACTTGCCGAAGAAACCGGTTACACTTCGAACAAGATTACAAAACTTGGGAAGATTTATACTACTCCGGGTTTCTGCGATGAAGTTCTACATATTTACCTAGCGCAAGAACTAATTCCGGGGAATCATGCTCATGAAGAAGGTGAAGAAGGAATGCAAGTTGTAGAACTTACCCTTGATGAAATCAGAAAGAAAATAAGTAATGGAGAAATTGTTGATGCAAAAACAATTTGCGGTGTTGCACTTTACAATTTGAATTTGGATCAATGATTTTAGAAACAATTATTATTCGTTTGTTAGTTCATCCAATTCTACTTTGTGCAGATGAGTAATTTTTTTACCAAGAAATCTTTCGGCGACTTCTCTAAATTTTACAGGAACATCGCTGACATAAAATTCACTTTGTCCGTGATGCACAGACTGGTTGCGGAGTTGTCTTCCATTCAAATAATCTTCAACCAATCTTGCCGCCGGAGTTCCGGAATCAATCAGTTTAACATTCTTTCCAACAACCTTTTGAATTATGTCCTGAAGTATCGGATAATGAGTGCAGCCAAGAATTAGACTATCAATTTTCTTTTTGTGAAGTTCGCCTAGATATTCTTTTGCAACAAGCTCGGTTACTTTGTTATCAAGCCATCCTTCTTCTGCGAGAGGAACAAACAAAGGACAGGCTTTTTCGTAAACTTTTACTTTCGGATTTAATTTTTTCAATTCGTGCGCATAAGCTTTATTATTTATAGTCGCACGTGTCCCGATTACTCCAACGACTCCACTTCTCGATTCTTGTAGTGCCATCTTTGCACCGGGTTCAATCATTCCTATAACGGGTATTGTTAAAAATTTTCTTAATTCTTTAAGAGCAACGGAAGATGCTGTGTTGCATGCAACAACAAGAAGTTTAATATTCTTCCTTAATAAAAAGTTTGCCGCTTGAAGAGAATATTCAACAACAGTATCATTGGATTTCGATCCATACGGAACGCGGGCAGTATCACCAAAGTAAACAATGTTTTCGTTCGGCATTAATCGTGTGACAGATCTTACTACTGTTAATCCGCCAATACCGGAATCAAAAAAACCAATTGGATTTGTTTTATTCATGAAATTCAATTTGTCACCTATAACATTTCTTCAATTGTTTGAGTTAATTCGTGAGTTATTAATTGATAAACATCGGAGGAAATCTTTTTTCTATTGCGGTCAAGAATATAAAATGAATCAACAACGTCATCTGCCTTGGTGGAAATTTTTGCAAAGTAAATAGAAAGACCAAGCTCGTTCATTTTTTTTGTTATTTGATAAAGCAGTCCAAGACGATCGGAAGAAAAAATATCTATGATTGTATATTTATCATGTTTCTCGAAAACAATTTTAATCTTCCCTTTTCTCTTAAAAAGTTTATTCTCTATACGCCACCACTTAGATTTTATTTTGTTAAACTCTTTTGTGATTTGTAATTCATTTTCTACTGCCAGATAAAGATCATTTGTAATCTTTGGATAACGTGTGTTATCAACAATGCTGCCGGTTCTGAAATCGGAAACATTAAAGCTGTCAATAACAATTCCATCTTTGCGCGTAAATATTTTTGCATCGTGAATATTAAGATCGTTAATGGAAAGCGCACCGCACATTCTAGAAAGCAACGCTTCAGAATCGCGTGTAATTACAGTTACAACAGTAAAGCCGCTCTCCTCTTTGAAGAAAACCGAAACCGGTGATCCCTTTTCAATTTCTTCAATGTGGCGATTTATTTCTTCTGTAGAAAAATGCTGCAGATAACTGACATCATTTATTGATTCGATATGATCCTTGAATGATTCTTCTGAATAAACATCCGAGCTTTGAATAATATCTTTTAAATTGTATGAAAGTAATTCTTGACCGCTGATTCTATCATCCAGCATCGTTTTTGTTTTTCGGTATAACTCATTTAATAGTTCACTTTTCCATTGTGTCCAAACTACTTGCGATACAGCCGAGAGATCAGCATAAGTGAGTAAATACAAAAGATCAAGCCATTCTGAATTTGGGAACAAATCGGCAAAACTATTTAATGTTGACGGATCATTAAGGTTACGACGGAACGCTACTTGTTCCATTGTTAAATGATGATGTACTAAGAACTGAACCGTCTCAATTTCTTCAAAGCTGTAACCGAGTCTCTCCATAATGGAATTTGCTATCTCCGCTCCAATGATCTCGTGCCCGGATAAACTTATTGGTTTGGCAATATCATGAAAAAGAACAGCCAGATATAAAATGTCTTTATGTTTTACACCTTGAAATAATTTACCCAGCAAGGAAGTTTCCTCAGCTAGAGATTCAATTGTAGTCAATGCAATTATCGTGTGTTCATCGGCAGTGTAACAATGATAAACTCCAGGCTGAAAATACCCTACTAATTCCTTAAACTCCGGAAGGAATGCAGCGAGAACACCTAGTTCATTCATAGTTGCTAAAGTTTTTCCAACATTTTTAGGTAGCTTTAATATCTCGCGGAAGAAAACAGATGATCTCGTTTCTAATATTTGTGTTTCTTCATGATCTATAATTGCTTCAATAATTTTAGTGCGCAGCGGTTCATCAAAGCGTGCATCGTATAATCCTCGGTAATATAATGAACGTAATATTATGGATAACGAAAGCTCTGTCTTACTTGTTTGATAAATAACATTTCCTTTTAGAGAAAAATCATCATCAAGATGAATTAATAAATAATCACTTATGGGTGATGTAAATTCTTCATTGAAACGTTTAATCATTGTGCTTGTAAATCTTTTTATGATATTCGCCGCATCGAAATATTTTCTCATATACGCATGCCAGCCGTCTCCGGAATAACCTAAAACATTTGCAATTTTTTCTTGATAAATAAATTCGAGTCTGTCATTTTTATATTTACTTATCAAGTGAAGATGATTACGGGCATTAAGAATAAAACGATAGCTTTCCTGCAATCGTACAACAGCCCGCGGGATAAGAATTTTATTCCCTTTAAGAATGCTTAAGAAATTTTGTGTCTGAGTAATTTCTTCTTGAGAAGTGAGCAACAAATCATTTTTTAAAGTGAATATCCATTCTATAACCTGAAGATCGCGTAAACCACCTGCGGTATATTTAACATTAGGTTCAAGTACTTTTGCTGATTCGCCGTATTTAGCATAACGAAGTTTTATGTCTTCAAAAAATTCTAGAATTAATTTTTGTTTGTGTTTTTCATTTAAAAACTCAAATATTTTTTTATTCCATTTGTGGTAAAGCTTTTCATTTCCAAGGATATATCTAGTTTCGAAAAATTGAGTGAAAGCATGCAGATCTGATTTAAGAAATTTTTGGATATCGGAAAAATCACGAATTGTATGGGAGACTTCTATACCGGAATCCCAAAGCATAGTAATACAATTATTTATTACACTTTCGTTACCATCTACTTTTTCGAAAATGAACATTAAATCTATATCGGAGTAAGCGGAAAGCTCACGTCTGCTAAAACTGCCGACAGATGCGACAGCGCAATTGAGTTTAATTCCTTTTAGAACTTTTAGAATATATTCTTCAACAAGGATACTCCACTTAACGGAGAATTTAAACGGATCTTTTAGAAGTTCTTCTGTATTGAAGATTCTATCCCGATCCTCGAAAAATTTTTCTTTTAGTTTAAGTGGTTCCATAATTTAAAAATTGGGCGAGTCGCTCTCGCCCATAAAATATATAGATTCCGGATCAAGTCCGGAATGACAATTAGAAATTACAGTTTTTTAAATCTTGCTTGGAAAAATCTTAATTGTTTCGGTTCATAAACCATCTTTAATCCTTTAATCTTTTTTCTATTCTCAAAGACTTGTGCAACAGATTCAACAGTAACATCAATATGAGCTTGTGTATAGACACGTCTTGGAAAAGTTAAACGTACTAATTCAAGTTTTGGATAACGGTGTTTTCCGGTTTTCGGATCGCGTCCGGCAGAAACAACACCGCGTTCCATTGAGCGTACACCACTGTCAATATAAATTTCCGAAGCTAAAGTTTGTGCCGGGAATACATCCTGTGATAAATGAGGTAAGAATTTTTTTGCATCAAGAAATATTGCATGTCCTCCAAACGGATAAACCATAGGAATATTATATTTCTCAAGTTGTTTACCACAATACTCAACTTGTCCAATTCTTGCTTTAACATTATCGAACTCAACCATTTCTTCTATTCCTCTAGCCATAGCTTCCATATCGCGTCCGGCAAGTCCGCCGTATGTATGAAGTCCTTCATAAACCACAACCATATTACGTGCTTCTTCAAAAACACGTTTATCGTGGGTTGCAAGGAATCCGCCGATATTTACCATCAGATCTTTCTTAGCACTAACCCATAAGCCGTCAAAGTAAGAGCATATTTCTTTTAATATTGTTGCAATCGTTTTATTCTCATATCCTTTTTCGCGCATTTTAATAAAGTATGCATTTTCTGTTGCTCTTGTAGCATCGAGCCAAAGTTTAATTTTATGTTTCTTCAGAAGAGAGCGCACTGCTTTTAAATTCGACATTGAGAATGGCTGTCCTCCCGCCATGTTAACTGGTCCCGCCATGAATACATAAGGAATATTTTTTGCACCTACTTTTTTTATAGTATCTTCAAGTTTATTCAGATCAACGTTGCCTTTAAAAGGATGAGTATTTTGCGGATCGTGTGCTTCATCAATAATAACATCAACAAATCTACCGCCGGCAATTTCTATATGTTCGCGTGTAGTTGTAAAATACATGTTGCCGGGAACAACATTATCCGGTGAAATCATAATTTGTGATATCATATGTTCTGCCGCTCTACCCTGATGAGTAGGAACGAAGTAAGGCATTCCGTAATATTTTTTTACATTGTCCCACAAATAATAAAAATTCCTACTGCCTGCATAAGCTTCATCACCCAACATCATTCCTGCCCATTGATAATCGCTCATTGCGTTTGTACCGCTGTCAGTAAGTAAATCTATATAAACATCTGCGCTCTTAAGTAAGAAAGTATTATAGCCCGCATCCTTTGCACATTTTTCCCGGTAATCTTTATTTGTCATTTTTATCGGCTCAACCATTTTAATTTTGAACGGTTCAGCCCAGCTTCTTTTAATTATTTTTTTAGACATGTTTTCTCCAAAAAATTATTTAATCAAATACGAATTAATTATCATAGTTTTCAGATCATCTGTCAGACAAACTTTTTCTTTAATTTTTTTCTTTTCTGTTCTGCAATTATTTCCGATGAGATCCCACCGCGTGTGTTGAACTTTGCAGTGATCTTCATATATCTCGGTTTACAAACTTTTACAAGATCATCAAGAATTCTATTTGTAACTGCTTCAAAAAATATTCCGTCGTTTCTAAAAGATTGTAGATAAAACTTATAACTCTTTAGCTCAACACAAATCTTCTCCGGTATGTATTCTAAAATTATTGTAGCAAAATCCGGTTGCCCGGTCTTTGGACAAAGCGATGTAAACTCCGGTGCTGTGTGAATGATAGTGTAATCTCTTTCCGGATTTGGATTTGGAAAAGTTTCGAGAAGTTTTGTTTTGTTATTCAAAGTCTCTCCTAAATTTAAATATACTTCGGTTTAACTTTATATGTAATCGGGTCTTCAACTCCCGCTTGCTGAAAACCACGGAGACGGTATGCACAGCTATCGCAAACACCGCATGCTTCATCCTCGTTTTGATAACATGACCAAGTTAAATGAAGCGGCGCATCAAGTTCGACTCCTTCATTAACAATCTCAGCTTTGGATAAATAAATAATCGGTGTTTCAATTTTTATTTTTGTTTCCGGTTTAGTGCCAACATCAACCATTTTTTCGAACGCCTGGAAAAATTGTGGACGACAATCAGGGTAACCGCTTGCATCTTCGTAAACGGCACCGATAAAAACTACTTCTGCGCTAATCACTTCCGCCCAGCTCACACATGCACTTAAAATATTTGCGTTACGGAATGGAACATACGAACTTGGAATTTCTTTATTTGAAAGATCCGCTTTAGCTACTTCAATTGATTTATCCGTAAGCGACGAGCCGCCGATCTTTGTAAAATGGTCAAAATCAATTACCAATCTTTTTTCTGCTTTGTAAAAATCGGCAATATCATGAAATGCTTTTAGCTCGCGCTCTTCAGTTCTTTGTCCGTAATTGATATGAATGAGTGCAAGTTTATAAGTCTGATTTGCAATCGCTGCAGTAACACAACTATCCATTCCTCCGCTAACAGCAACGACAGCTAATTTTTCTTTCATCATAATAAAATCTTATTAAACATTGGTAAAAATAGCAAATTGGAAAGTGAGATGGAAAACGGATTTACAAAGAAGAATAGAACACAGATCATTATGATTATTAAGATAAATCATGATCTTAAAAAATCATAGTCATCATAATAAATCAGCGTTCTATTACGGTTATTTATCTTTTAGTATAAAAAGCATAAGTACAATTATCAAAGAAACTACAGATGAAATTAGAAACGGAACTTGCGCTCCAAAGTTATCCCACAATACTCCTGTAAAAAAAGAACCAAACATTACAGCAAAGCTTGATAGTGCGGTTAATAAACCAATAGCAGAACCGCGGAATTCATCCGGCACCAAATCAGAAACCCAAGCTTTTGATACTCCTTCGGTTGCTGAAGCATAAATTCCATAAAACGCAAAGAGAAACCATACTATCAAATGATTTTCATTCATAGCAAAACCAAAATAGACAACGGAGAATATTATCAACCCGATTATAAAAATATTTCTTTTGCCAAATTTATCGGCTAAGATTCCAACCGGATAAGATGCGAACGCGTAAACCAAATTGTAAAACACATAACCGAGTATAGCAATTATATCCGAGTGTGCAATTTGTTTTGATTTTAGAATTAGAAAAACATCACTGCTGTTTACCAATGAAAAAAGTGTGAGCGTGATTAAAAGAATTTTATATTCTTTCGGTGCGCTTTTCCAGAATTCACGATAAACTTTTTTCTTAGAATTTTTGACGCTTCCTTTTGCATCTTTCACCACAAAAGTAAATCCGATAGCAAATAGAGAAGGAATAATTGCGAAGAGATAAATCCATGAATATTTTCCAGGGAATAAGTAAAGAAGTAAAAGAGCAACCAGCGGACCAGCGACTGCGCCCAGAGTATCCATTCCTCTATGAAAACCAAAAACAGCTCCTGTATTTCCATTTGCATAACTTGCAAGAAGTGCATCGCGTGGTGCGGTACGGATTCCCTTTCCTATTCTGTCTGTAATGCGGGAAAAAATTACTATGGGCACTGTTGCTATCAATCCAGGTAACGATTTTACTAATCCTGATAAACTGTAACCGATTACAACAAAGATTGAGCGTTTACCAATTTTATCAGAAAGTGTTCCGAAGTATCCTTTTAGAAATCCCGCAGTTACTTCTGCAATTCCTTCGATCAAACCTACAACAGACATTGAAGCACCTAGAATTGCAGTTAAAAAGATGGGTGTTATTGGATAAAGCATTTCACTTGCGAAATCAGTAAAAAAGCTTATTAATCCAAGTATAACAACCGAGCGGGAAATGTTTTTGAATTTTGTCATAATAGCAAATTTCTAAAATGATAATCTTATTTCCTACAAATTTCTGTTGACAATCTGCCGATAACTTCATTCTTTTAGGGCGTAAGAATCATCACTCACCATAGAAAGAACTTCTTATCATTCGTATAAAATTATTTATGCAGAGAGAAGATTAAAGAAGGAGCTGATTATGGAATATTATGAATTACATCCTGTTACACCGCAAATGAGATTTATAAACAAAGCGGTTGAAGTACTGAAGAACGGCGGTGTAATAATTTACCCGACCGATACCGTTTACGGAATCGGTTGTGATATTTTCAATAAAGAAGCACTTGAAAGAGTTTATTCAATTAAACAAGATGCCGGAACAAAATTGTTCAGTTTTATTTGTCCTAATTTGAAAAATATTGCCAAGTATGCAAAAGTATCGGATTATGCTTACCGCATTATGAAAAAACTTTTACCGGGACCTTACACTTTTGTTTTACCCGCAGCACACGAAGTTCCCAAAAAACTTTGGACAAAACGAAGAACAGTCGGCATTCGAATTCCGAATAACAACATTGCTTTAACGCTTGCCAATGAACTTGGTAATCCAATTGTAAGTACCAGTGTTACAACAAGAAAAGGAGAAATCTTATTTGATCCGCTTGAGATTCAAGCAATATTTAATTCACGAGTAGATTTGATGTTATCAGCAGGCGCTTTAGAAGGAAAACCTTCCAGCATAGTTGATTTAAGCGGTGAAGAACCGGAAATAATTAGAGAAGGAGCAGGCGATCTAAGTATGTTCTTTGTTTAGTTTTTAGATTTGGTATTAATGAAGAATTTTTCGCTGCAGTTGTTGTTAACAAATTTTAAAAGTATTTCCCTCGTCCTATTCGGAATTAATTTAAATGAATAAAGAGGTTATTCGTAATTCATTTTTTTTAATTAACCTATCCAATTCTCAGAAGTATAAGACAGTCGCCTGTTTTTCTTTACAGGCTTTTCAGAATTAGTTGGTGAAGATTGAGACGTTTGATTGTTATCAACCGGCGAAGAAAAATCAGTAACAAAAGCAATTCCATCTTCGATCTTCATAATAGTTTCATCACGTTTCATTTGAGTCTTATTACGTTGATTGATCCACAATAACTGGTTTTTGGAATCGGTTATAGGTTGTACGCTCATAAGTACCTCCTATTTTTACCGTACAAGAAAGAGAATTTTGGAAAGAATAATTGCTGTCAAAAATTTCTACTCAAATATACGAAAAAAACCAAAAACTTGCTCTGGATTTTAGTCAAGAGCAAATTTCGAAATCCAAATTTCAGAGACCAAAACGTTTATTTAATTTTCTCTATACACAACAGTTGCACTTGCCTGTCTAGCTGCAAGCAATGTTATTTCAGCAATGTTAACGTTTGGTGGCCTGGTTGCGCAATATAATACAGCGTCGGCAATATCATCACCAGAAAGCGGAGTTAATCCTTTATAAACATTTTTTGCTTTCTCTTCATCTCCATGAAAACGGATCTTACTAAAATTAGTTTCAACTAGACCGGCATCAATTGTACTGACCAAAATATTTTTATCGATGGTATCCATTCTAAGAGAACGTGTAATTGCATCAACAGCATGTTTGGATGCACAATAAACTGCACCTTTAGGATAAGCCTCCCTTCCAGCTATAGAACCGATATTAATGATGTGTCCACTCTTTCTTTCAAGCATGATAGGAAGTACAGCGTGTGTAGAATAAAGTAATCCTTTTACATTTGTATCAATCACTTCTTCCCAACCGGCCGGATCATCTTCGTAAATTTTATTAAATCCGCGTGCTAGTCCTGCATTGTTGATTAGAATATCAATATTCTTAAATTCATTTGGTAAAGTTTTTACAGAATTTATAACATCCTCTCGTTTTGTTATATCTAATTTGTATGCATGAACCTTAACTCCAAATTTTTTACGAATATCTTCGGCGATCTCATCAATTAAATTTTTTCTGCGGGCGCTGATTACAAGATTTGCACCTTCTTTAGCAAAAGCATAAGCGCATGATTTACCAATTCCTGAAGATGCGCCTGTGATAAAAACAATTTTTCCCTTTAACGATTTCATTATTTCCTCAAAAAGTTTTTACAAAGTTAATATAAAATGAACTGAAATTTAATTCGACAAACTGTCTATATTTTTTTATTTTTACAATTAGGAATAACCATTCACAATAATTTTTGATCAACTGTTGGAACAATTAGAAGTTCTAGAAAGGAAAACAGAAACTAAACTGTATTGTTTTCATTGCGGCGATGAATGTCCCGATGAAATTATTCATATTGATGAAAAAATATTTTGCTGTAACGGATGCAAAACAGTTTATGAAATTCTGAATAATAGTAATCTCTGTAATTATTATTCTATAGATAATAATCCCGGTATAACAAGAAAACATCACATTAAACGCAATTACGATTTCCTTAACGACAACGATCTCAAACTCAAGCTAATTGACTTCTCCAACGGTAAAAGAACCCAACTTACATTTGATATTCCGCAAATGCATTGCAGTTCGTGTATTTGGATTCTAGAAAATCTATATAAACTTAATCCAAGAATTATTTCATCTAAGGTAAATTTTCTTCAGAAAAAAATATTTATTTCATACCAAGAAGAAAAAACCTCTCTCAAAGATATTGTTGAACTTCTCGATTCAATCGGTTATGAACCGCGATTAAATCTTGATAATCATAAAGAAGAAAAAAATAAAAACGAGTATAGAAATCTTTATTATAAGATTGGCATAGCTGGATTTTGTTTTGGAAATATAATGCTACTAAGTTTTCCGGAATACTTATCAATTGACGTTGCCGGGCATGAAGAATTGAAAAGAATTTTTGCATACTTGAACATTATTCTTTCTTTGCCGGTTTTCTTTTACAGTGCGAATAATTATTTCATTTCTGCTTGGAAAGGATTAAAGAAAAAATTTATCAATATAGATGTTCCCATTGCATTAGGTATTGCAGTTCTTTTCGTGCGAAGTATTGTTGAAATAGTTTTTATGCATGGTGCGGGATATCTTGATTCACTTTCCGGATTAGTCTTTTTTCTTCTCATAGGAAAATTATTCCAGAATAAAACTTATGAAACACTCAACTTTGAACGTAATTACAAATCATATTTCCCTATCGCTGTTACTATTCAAGAAAATAAAATTGAAACAACAATACCTGTAGAAAAATTACAAATCGGCGACCGGTTAATTATTCGTAATAATGAATTAATCCCAGCAGATTCAATTCTTATTAAAGGAAATGCAAACATAGATTACGGGTTTGTTACAGGTGAATCTGTTCCAATAAATAGAGTGAACGGAGAAATAGTTTACGCAGGAGGAAAACAGATCGGCAGTGCTATTGAAGTGGAAACAATTAAAGATGTATCGCAAAGTTATTTAACCCAACTTTGGAATAACAAAGCGTTCAGAAAAGATCAAGAGCATGAGCAAGAATCAAGAATAATGTCCTTTGCAAACACAGTCAGTAAATATTTTACTATAACCATATTAGCGCTCGCTGTAATTGCAGCATTGATCTGGCATAACAACTCTACGCTTGCATTCAACGCTTTTACTGCCGTATTGATAGTTGCTTGTCCGTGCGCTCTTGCTCTTTCTACACCATTTGCACTTGGTAACACCTTACGGATCTTTGGTAAAAATAAATTTTATTTGAAAAATACTTTTATCATAGAAAAACTTGCAGCAGTTAACTCAATCGTTTTTGATAAGACAGGAACAATTACTGAAAATAATTCATCGAGCGTGGAGTTTATCGGAGAAAAATTAAACGATGATGAAAAAACATTCATTAAATCCGTTGTTAGAAATTCAACTCATTCGTTAAGCACAGCAATTTTTGATTCAATTGATTCTAAGGTTATAAAAATCATTGATGTGTTTGATGAACAACCCGGTAAAGGTATTTATGCAGTAATCAATGGTAACGAAATCAAATTGGGATCAAGAATTTTTATAAATGAAAATCATGAACAAGAAGAAGACGAATTTTCAACAAAAGTTTTTCTTTCAATTAATAGAAAAGTAAAAGGTTATTTCAATATTACAAATATGTACCGGAATGGCTTGAGAGAAACTATTTCAGAACTCGAACATAATTATGAACTTGCTCTTCTTTCCGGGGATAACGAAGGTGAAAAAGAAAAGTTGAGAAAATTTTTCGGAACTGATAATGAGTTGCATTTCAGACAATCACCACAGGACAAATTAGATTTTATTTTGAGACTACAGGGAAATGGGAAAAAAGTATTAATGATTGGTGACGGACTTAATGATGCAGGCGCACTTAAACAAAGCGATGTTGGTATATCTGTTTCAGATAATACAAATAATTTTTCACCAGCTTGCGACGGAATTATGGATTCAAAATCTTTTTATCGTCTGAAAGATTTTATCAGGTTTTCCAATTCAAGTATGAAAATTATTTTTTCAAGTTTTGTATTATCTTTGATTTACAATTTAATTGGTTTAGGATTTGCATTTACAGGTATGCTTTCACCTCTAATTGCAGCTATACTTATGCCAGTAAGTTCCATCACTGCTGTAGTTTTCACTACTGTTTCAACTAATATTTTGGCAAAACGTAGAGGCTTAATTTAATGTCAGTAATTGTTGTTTTGATCGGTGCAAGTTTATTAGTAGCAACCGGATTTTTAATTGCATATCTCTGGGCTGTAAAGCATGGACAGTATGATGATAAGTACACTCCATCTGTTAGAATCTTATTTGAAGAGGAAAAGAAATCAGAAAACAGAAATCAGAAATCAGAAATCAACAGTAAAGAATAATTCTGAATTCTTACTACTTACGTTAAAAGTTTATACACAAATACAGGAGTAACTAATGCAGGTTGAGAAATTCAACTACGATAATCAGATTGTTAAGCAATTTATGATCGCTTCTGTAGTATTTGCGATTGTTGGAATGCTTGTCGGTCTAATTATAGCAGTTCAACTTTATGTTCCTGAATTAAATTTTGGAATACAATATCTCACGTTTGGAAGAATCAGACCTCTGCATACAAACGCAGTTATTTTTGCCTTTGTCGGTAATATAATTTTTGCCGGTGTTTATTATTCATTGCAGAGAGTTTGTAAAGCAAGAATGTGGAATGATAAACTAAGTCAATTCCATTTTTGGGGATGGCAGTTAATTATTCTTGCGGCAGCTATCACTTTACCACTCGGTATTACAACAAGCAAAGAATATGCAGAACTTGAATGGCCAATAGATTTGATGATTGCAGTAGTTTGGCTTTCATTCGGTGCAAATTTATTTGGTACAATTCTAAAACGCCGCGAAAAACATATTTACGTAGCGGTCTGGTTTTATATTGCAACGTTTGTAACAATAACTGTTCTTCATGTTGTTAATTCCATCGAATTACCTGTTAGTTTATTTAAAAGTTATTCCGTGTACGCAGGTGTTCAGGATGCTTTGGTTCAATGGTGGTACGGACATAACGCAGTTGCATTTTTCTTAACTACCCCATATTTAGGTTTGATGTACTACTTCCTGCCTAAAGCCGCCAACCGTCCTGTTTATTCATATAGATTATCTATTCTCCATTTCTGGGCACTGATTTTTTTATACATCTGGGCTGGTCCTCATCATCTACTCTACTCCGCTTTACCCGATTGGGCACAATCGTTAGGAACAGTTTTTTCAATTATGCTGATCGCTCCTTCTTGGGGTGGAATGTTAAACGGATTATTGACATTGCGTGGTGCATGGGATCGTGTTCGTGATAATCCCATCTTAAAATTTATGGTTGTCGCGGTTACTGCTTACGGAATGGCAACATTCGAAGGACCAATGCTTTCTCTTAAAAGTGTAAATGCAATTTCTCACTTCACGGATTGGACAATTGCACATGTTCACATTGGAGCTTTAGGCTGGAATGGAATGCTCTCGTTTGGAATTCTTTATTGGATGGTTCCAAAAATGTGGGGTACAGAATTGTATTCAAAGAAACTGGCAAACTCTCACTTTTGGATTTCAACTTTAGGAATTGTTTTTTATGCGGTACCAATGTATTGGGCAGGAATTGCGCAATCATTAATGTGGAAGCAATTTACTCCGCTTGGTGTTTTACAATATCCAAATTTTTTAGAAACTACTCTTCAGATTATACCAATGTACATTATCCGTTCAATAGGAGGACTTCTTTATTTTGTGGGAATGTTCATGCTTGTTTATAATTTGATTAAAACAGCTAAGGCTGGTAAGTTTATTAAAAATGAAGAAGCAGAAGCAGCACCTTATGAAAAAGATTCTGATAAGTTAAAACGCGGAATGATTCATCGCTGGTTGGAAAAGAGACCTGTTAAGTTTGCACTTCTCGCTCTTGTTGTTGTTTTGATTGGCGGTTTGGTTGAAATAGTTCCGACATTTTTAATTAAATCTAATATTCCAACAATTGCAGCTGTAAAAGCATATTCACCTCTCGAATTGCAAGGACGTGATATTTATATAAGAGAAGGATGTGTTTCTTGCCATTCACAATTAGTGCGGCCATTCAGATCTGAAACGGAACGTTATGGTGAATATTCTAAAGCCGGTGAGTATGTTTATGATCATCCGTTTTTATGGGGATCAAAAAGAACCGGACCCGATTTAGCAAGAGAAGGAAATAAATATCCTAACGTTTGGCATTACTTACATATGGAAGACCCTCGACAAATGTCGCCTGGTTCAATCATGCCGCGTTTTCCATGGCTCTTAACACAAACATTGGATATTTCAACTACACCGGCAAAAATTAATGCAATGAGATCTCTTGGCGTTCCTTATGAAATCGGTTATGAAAATTTTGCTAATCAAGATCTTCAAAAACAAGCCGATGTTATTACTCAAGATTTAATTAAGAATGGAATTCCCGCAGAGCCTGATAAAGATATTATTGCTCTTATTGCGTACTTACAACAGTTAGGTACGGATATAAAAGTAAATCAAGCAACTATTAAGTAGAGGATAAATATGCTTTCAGAACACATTAGCAGAATAGATGGGATTGCAGTTTATCCTATAATTTCACTGATAGTTTTTTCCATCTTATTTGTTGCAACAATTGTTTGGGTTATAAGACTTGATAAAAAATATCTTACACGAATGGAAAATCTTCCGCTTGATTCAAACTTTGAAAATAACTCCCAAGAAATAAAATTTTATAATAATTCTGAGAAATAAAATGAAAACGAAAAATAAAATTTGGTTTTCAGTTTTGCTTATTTTTTTCACTTTCATAAGTCAGCCGATTTTTGCTGCACAAACCGGAGATAATTTAGATGCAGTAGTTCAAATTATGTTAGTGATAACAATTTTGGTTATTGCATTCGTGTTGTGGTTAGCGGTTGTATATTCTGAAAAGAATGATATGAGAGGAAAAACTTTTTTAGATCCGGTAAATAAATTTTTAAATTGGATCTCAAGCTCAACACCGATTGAAAAAGAAAAAGATATTCTCTTCCATCATGATTTTGACGGAATACATGAACTTGATAACAAGGTTCCGCCGTGGTTTAATTTTCTGTTTTACGGAACTATCGTTTGGGGAATAATTTACATGCTTGTCTTTCACGTTTTTGGAGATGGACAGATTCAAGCAACTGAATACAATATGGAGATACAACAAGCAGCTTTTGAAAAAGAAATTTTAATTAAATCCGGTACTTTCCTAAATGAAGAAACTGTTTCTCTCTTAACAGATGCAGCAGGTATCTCCGAAGGAAAAAATATTTTTCAGAAAAATTGTATCTCTTGCCATGCAGCAGATGGCGGAGGACTTGTTGGTCCAAACTTAACAGATGATTATTGGATCAACGGCGGCGGGATTAAAAATATATTTAAGACAATTAAATACGGCGTTCCAGCAAAAGGTATGATCACATGGCAGACACAGCTTGATCCAAACAAAATGCAACAGGTTGCCAGCTATATAATTTCATTACGTGGAACAAAACCCGCTAATCCAAAAGCTCCCCAAGGAACAAAGTGGGAAGAGCCAAAAGCAGATTCAACAAAATAATATTAAAGTAAAGACGCCATATATGGCGTTGCTACATTTTTAGAAGTACAATATATAGAGTTTATACAATTTAATGATGAATACACAATTTCAAGAAGAATCATTCCGCGATTCACTTGCAACAGTAACACAAGAAGGAAAACGGAAATGGATGTATCCTAAAAAACCATCAGGTAAATTAAATACTGCCCGCAGTATATTAACTTATTTCCTTCTTGCATTTCTTTTCGGTGCACCGTTCATAAAAATAAACGGTCATCCATTTATAATCTTCAATGTGCTCGAAAGACACTTTATAATTTTTGGAATACCTTTCGGGCCGCACGATCTTCATTTGTTCGCACTTACTATGATCGCTTTCATTGTTTCAATATTTCTATTCACAGTTGTTTACGGAAGATTGTTCTGCGGGTGGATTTGTCCCCAGACCGTTTTTTTAGAAATGGTCTTTAGAAAAATAGAATACCTAATTGAAGGCGATGCAAATAAACAACGTGCGCTAAAAGTTTCACCGTGGACAACACAGAAATTTTTTAAGAAAATAACCAAGCAAATAATATTTTTTATAATTTCTTTTTTTGTTGCAAATACATTTCTCTCATACATCATTGGCGTTGATAAATTATATCAATACATCAATCATTCACCATCGGAACATTTTACAACTTTTCTTGCCATACTGATCTTTTCCGGATTATTTTATTTTGTCTTCGCTTACTTCAGAGAACAAGCTTGCACTTTAGTCTGTCCTTATGGAAGATTGCAGGGCGTTATGCTCGATCAAAATTCAATTGTAATTCATTACGATTACAAACGTGGTGAGCCAAGAGGAAAAATAAAAAAAGATGAAGCTAATAATTTAGGAGACTGCATAGATTGCGGTCTTTGCATTGATGTCTGCCCAACTGGAATTGATATTAGAAATGGAACTCAACTTGAGTGTGTTAATTGTACCGCATGTATTGATGCGTGCAACGATGTGATGGTAAAAGTGAAGCGTCCAAAAGGATTGATCCGCTACGCTTCTAAGAACGGAATTGAAACAGGAAGGCAAAAAACATTTACTCCGCGTGCTGTCGGTTATACTATAGTTCTCTTTGTTTTAACTATTTTAATTTTATTTTTATTGATCAGTCGTTCTGAGGTTGAATTGAGTATTCTTAGAACACCGGGTATGTTATTTCAGGAACAGCCGGATGGAAAGATCAGCAATATTTACGATGTGAAAATTGTGAACAAATCATTCAATATCTTACCGGCAAATCTTGAGATTGAAAATATTCCCTCCGCAGAAATAAAATTAATCGGGAAAGATTTAACTGTTGAACCGCAAGGTGTAACTGAAGCAAAATTTTTTGTAATACTGCCAAAATCGGAAATTAAATTTTTAAAAACCCAGTTAAAGATTGCAGTTAAATCCAACGGAAAAATTTTAGATGTTATTCAAACTTCATTCTTGGGAAAGGTTAACTGATGAAATTGAAATTAAACTGGGGTTCAGGAATTGCCGCTGTTTACATATTGTTCTTGATCGGAACACTAATAATGGTTACAATTTTCATGAATCAAGATGTAAGTCTGGAATCAAAAGATTATTACACAAAAGGAATCAAGTATCAAGATGAAATTGATAAGATGAAAAGAACTAAAGAACTCCCTGAACAACTCGATATTAAAGTAGGACAAAGCTCAATTATTCTTAACTTTCCAAAAATATTCAAATCAGCAGAACTTAATGGAAAGATTTATTTTTACCGGCCATCGGATGTTTCGAAAGATTTTATAATAAATGTTGCCGCGGATTCGTCTTCAGCTCAATTAATCCAAACTAAAAATTTATTAAAAGGATTCTGGAGATTAAAAATAGATTGGACCAGTAAAGGCAATTCATATTTGAATGAAAAAATTGTAATGGTAAACTAATGGAAATTTGGACAGGTTTTATTGTCGGGCTACTTGGCAGTGTACATTGTGTTGGAATGTGCGGACCAATAGCTGTTGCTCTCCCAGTTTTAGGCGAAACACAATTCCAAATTATAATGGGGCGGACACTTTATAATCTTGGTAGGATTATAACTTATTCATTGCTGGGTGCCTTATTCGGTTTATTCGGAAGCAGGTTAATACTCTTTGGGTTGCAGCAGAATCTTTCCATTCTTCTGGGATCAATAATTTTATTATACATTATTATTCCAAGAAAGTGGAAAGCAAAAATATTTGATACAACTTTCTATAATAGAATAAAAACTTTTCTCATATCACGGTTTGCAATTTTGATTTCAAAAAAATCAATTTCTTCTCTTTTTATAATTGGTTTATTCAATGGATTACTGCCGTGCGGATTTGTTTATGTCGGCATTGCCGGCGCAGCCTCAACAGCAGATTGGGTTTACGGTGCTGCATATATGGCTCTTTTCGGACTCGGCACTTTCCCAATTATGTTCGCCGCATCTATTCTCGGGAAAATTATTAACATGAATATTCGACAACGGATTAACAAATTAATTCCAGCTTTGACAGTTGTACTTGCTTTGCTTTTTATTCTACGTGGTTTGAATTTAGGAATACCTTACATCAGTCCGAAGTTTGTTTCCCCCAACGCCTCATATCAGCAAGAAGTTGAGTGTAATCATTAAAAAAAATCATTTTTTTCTTAAAACAAAAATGTATTGGTAAATTGAGAATGGCCTGAACAAACCGAAAGTAATAATATTTGCAATTTTAAATTTTAAGCTGAGGCTTCTGTTATTTTCAATCTTTTGGATTTCAAATCCGTTTTCTGCAAACATTTTTTTCATTGTATGAAGAGTGTAAAAATGAAGATGCGTTTTATCTAAGATACCGGATTCTTCATACTCCAACCGATCAAAAATAATTTTGAGTAGCGGAACTATGTGACGAATATTTGGAAGACTTGTTATCATTACTCCATTATCACTTAGTAGAGAATGTAATTTTCTAATAACATTTTCCGGATAAATTAAATGTTCGAAAACATCTGCACAAAGAATACAATCAAAATAATTGTTACTGTAATCCAACTGAAGCGATTCTATATCTCCGCAAAACACTTTATCCAATTTTGTTGATGCTACATTTGCTGCATTCTCATATTTTTCAATCCCGACCACTTCCTCAATATTAAATTTCTTTTTTGCTATTGAAGAAATCGTTCCCATTCCGCATCCGACATCTAAAAGACGTTTCGTAGAACTGGGAATTAAATCTAGAATTTCTTCACGAACCAGATCATAATACGAATCATCTTTTTTAAAATATTGTAAATTGTTATGTGAGCTCATTTTATTCCTAATTTTAATCTTTCAAAAACCACTGTAGTATTATAAACAAAGATAAGAAAAGCACCAATTTCTAATTTTGTAAACCGGACAAATAAATTAATTCAAATCACAGAAAGTGAAATCAATATATAATTTAATACACCACTACTATTTATTTTTCTTAAATTACTTATAAGAAATTATTTATTAAAAGCGGATTAATGCAGAAACCGTGTTTGCATAGTGTCGAAGATTATGTTTCATCACTTCTAACTACAAGAACACCTATCGAAAATTTTTATCACGATATACATCATACAAAAGAAGTTGTCCTTTCGGCGGCTGAAATTGGTATTGGTGAAAAACTTTCCGAAGACGAACTTGAAATGATTCAGATTGCAGCATGGTTTCATGATGTGGGATATATTGAAAAAACAGATGGGCACGAAAAAGTAAGCGTTGAATATGCAAGAAAATTTTTAACTGAATTACATTATCCTTCAAAGAAGATTGGAATAATTATTGGAGCAATTCTCGCAACTAAGATTCCCCAAAAACCAAAAAACAAATTTGAAAAGACATTATGCGATGCCGATGTTTTTCATTTAGGCAAAGAAACATTCTTTGATCGCAATGATAAATATAGAGTCGAATTCGAAAATTATCTTGGGTATAAACTTAGTGAAAAAGATTGGTTGATTAAGACGATTGATTTCGTAACCAGTCAAAATTTTCATACGGATTATGCAAAAAGAAATTACAATGATCAGAAGAAAGAAACCCTTCGCCTACTTAAAGAGCAGCTTCAACGAATCACTAATAATACTGATTAACATTTCATACATTCCCACAAATGCCAACTACAAAAACACTTTATCTTATCCGCCACGCTAAATCAAGCGGGGATGATTCGAGTCAATCCGACATTCAAAGAACCTTAAACGCACGCGGCTTAAAAGATTCCCCTCTTATGGCTAAATTGATTAAAGAAAGAAATATCATTCTAGATTTGATTATCTCCAGCCCGGCTGTAAGAGTCTTTTCTACTGCAGAAATCTTTGCTGATGAATTTAACTACAATAAGAATAAAATTGTAAGTGATGAAAGAATCTATGAGGCGACAACACGTGAATTAATTACAGTTATCCACGAAATTAAAAACGAAAATAATACTATCATGCTTTTCGGGCATAATCCGGGATTATCAAACCTTGCTAATCTTTTAGGTAATAAGTTTCTGCCGGATTTTCCTACTTGTGCTGTCGTTGGAATACAATTAAAAGTAAATTCGTGGAGTGAAGTTGAAAGACATTGCGGTGAGATAATTTTATACGAATACCCGAAAAAATCTTTGAAGTAATTACTTAACTAATTTTGATATAGCTTTAAACTCATCCGTCCCGCAAACATTTAACATTTCAAATAAAATAGATTCTGTTAATGTTATCTCTGCTCCATTCGATCTCATTCTTTCGAGAGCGATTTCATAATCAAATTTTCTGCGGGAAGAAACTGCATCAGCTGCTACATGAACCATGAAATCGTTTGCTACCAGATCTAGTGTTGTCTGCATTACACAAACATGAGATTCAATTCCGCATACAACAATCTGTTTAAACTTCTTACTTTTTAGCTCTTCGAATAAATTATCAGCACCAAAACAACTGAAAGACATTTTATGAATTGCAGTTCTCTCTTCCAGGGCTGATTTAATTCGCGAATCTGTTGGACCTAATCCTTTCGGATATTGCTCTGTAAAGTAAATTGGAGAATTTAAAATCTTGAATCCGTTAATAAGTTTAATTGCATTATCAACAACACGATCGCTTTCGTAAATAACCGGAAGAAGTTTTTCTTGAATATCAATTACAATTAAAGCAGATTTTTCTCTTTGTAATATTTGGGGATGTCTGTTCATTATACAGTTTTACAATTAATAATAATTAAATGTCAGTTGTGAATAGCCTGTTATAAAACAACTGACCATTGACAAATGACGACTGACGATTAATAAATAGGATTCATTCCATACTTGCCGCAGCTGTACATCATAAGAAGTGATGAAACATCAATCGCGGCACGTTTCTCTTCATCTTCGGGAATAATAAAATCATATACATCTGCTATGAACTTCATATTCGATAATATTTTTTTAAGTTCGGAATATGTCGGTTCGCCGTGCCAGTTAGCAACACGTTTAATTAAGTTCTGTTCGTTGCGGCGAAGGAACTCTGAAAACGTAATTATATTTTGGCTCAGCTTAGTACGCGGTTTACAAATATTTATTAAGTCGTTTGTGTATTGATCCCATTTATTGGCTATGTCTTCATTCTTATCGTACATAAGAAGTTTAGCTTTCTCAGGTGTGAACTGTGCATGTGTTATTGCTTTGAATTTCGGAATCAATGCATAGCCGTCATAACTAATTATTCCGGTTCCTTCTTCAACATATTTCCATCTTCTAACAAGACGAGCCGCTGTTTGTACCGAAACAACTTTATCCAGTTCACTGTCTATTACAACAAATTTTCCTTTTTGATAGCTTACAACCGTGCACCAATGTTCCCAATTTTTTACGCTTAGAATACAAGGATAACCTTTTTTTAAGTGTTGGATTAACATACGGCGAGCATCATCGGGATTGCTTGATTGAAAATGTTTCATCCTACTATTGAATCTTCTAGCCGCACGCGCAAGACCAAACTCATCTGTACCTGCCCACCAAGTACTTCCGGCAAATTTTCCAATCTGCCCTTCATCTTTGAAAACACCTAACATAACAAGAGCGTATTTCAATGCAAATGGTCCGCATTGATATTTGTTAGGCTGCGGATAAAAACTCATTTTACTAAATCCTTCTCTATCACATGTGGCGCAAAAATAACAAAACTTTTGATATGCAAAACATTTTTGTTTAGTTTGCAAAAAAAAATTAGGATAGAATGAAAGTCGCTGTCGTATTTAATGAGGTTAACCCCGAGATTTATCAACCCAAGAAGATTCGTACAAAGGATTTGGACTTCAAGCCCGTTTTTGGAATGGACGCTAATAACCCGCTTTCAGAATATGAGTATATGGCGAAATCCCTTATTAAAGCCGGCTATGAAGCTTATACGCTCAATATTATGGATAATCTTCAACTCTTCATAAAAGATTATGAAAAAAATAAACCGGATGTCGTCTTTAATCTAGTTGAGCTTTTCAAAGATCAACCAAGATTAGAAATGAGTTTTACAGGAATTTTAGAGTTACTTGGTATCGCTTATACAGGTGCACCTCCTATGTCGCTTGGAACTTGTCAAAATAAAACTTTAACCAAAAGAATATTAAGTTCACTCAGTATCCGTACACCACGTTATAAGATAATCAAAAACATGGAGCGTTCATTCCGTTTAGGTTTACGTTATCCTCTTATTGTCAAGCCGGCTTTGGAAGATGCTAGTGTTGGAATTGATAATGATGCAATTGTTAATAATGTTGATGCGCTTAAAAAAAGAGTTGAGTATGTTTTCAATTCTTTTAATCAGCCAGCGCTTGTAGAAGAATTTATACTAGGCAGAGAGTTAAACGTTGCGGTTTTTGGTGATAAGGATCCAAAGGTTCTTCCAATTAGTGAAATTGATTTTTCAAATATGCCTGAAAATTTACATCCGATCGTAAGTTTCCAGGCCAAGTGGGATCCTCAGCATGAGGCATACCACAAAACAATTCCAATCTGCCCGGCAAAATTACCTGATAAAACCCGGACTGAAGCTGAAGGTATGGCTCTTCAATGCTTCCGCAGTATGGCCTGCCGTGATTATGCACGTGTTGATATGCGTCTTTCAAAAGAGGATAATAAACTTTATGTGTTGGAAGTAAATCCGAATCCGGACTTAACCGAAGATGCGGGGTTTATGCGGTCTGCAAAACATGCTGGATATTCTTACAAAAAAACTTTGAAGATGATTGTGGATTTTGCGTATGAAAGGAAACTGCCGGCTGCCAGTAATCAGCGTTCTGCAAAAAGTTAGTGCTATAAAAAGCTAATTAACATTCTCTTTCGTTAGAGACGTCTTTCTTCTTTCAACTTTTTGCAACACTTGTTTTTTCTCTTCATCGGAATAAACAGACCAATGAATGATTTCTTCTATCGTTCTAAGACATCCATCGCAATAATTATTAGATGAATTCATAATACAATGGTTATTGCACGGTGAAGTAACTTTAACATCGGATTGCATTTACTGCCTTTCTTTTTTATCGCCCAAATAACAAGTGAAAATTTAAAAAAAATTTCAAAAAAGGGAAACCCAATTTTTTTTAGAAATTGGGTTTCTTAAAAATTAGTTTATTCCATCTTACTATTTAACAATTCATAGACTAAACGATCTGTTTTGTAAACATATTTTAACGCTTCAATCAATCCCCAAGAATCTGTTGCAACGGTCCGGTTATTTTCCGATAAGAAAATAAAATCACCAGCCAGACTTTCAAGATTCCCATCATGTACAAGTCCTACAACTTCTTTATTGATATTTATCGTCGAGCTGCCTGAATTACCGCCGACGATATCATTAGTTGAAGCCCATCCAACCGGAGTAGAAAGATCCAAGCCCTCCGGAACTTTCTGCCAGCGGGGATGCAATCCCCATGGATAATCTTTCTTACCAAATGAATTCCATCTATCCCAAATTCCATAAAAAGTTGTTTTGCCGGGTGCAACTGTTCCATTGTATTCATATCCTTCAATACGTCCGTTGGAAATTCTTAAGGTGCCTGTTGCGTCAGGTGGAATTACATCGCCGTAAACATGGTAAGCTACTTCTCCCAATAGTTGATTCAATACGGTAAGAGTATTATTAATCTCAGTCATCCTTGCCCGCATTGTTGTTAACTTATCTTGAGTGTTGCGTATGAAATAAATAAACGGATCATCAGAATTTAATATTTCATCCGGTGATTTTTTTAAAAGTTCATCTAATTTTTCTTTAGAAGTAAGAGACGAGTTTTTCATAATCAGCTCGGTGGTCATATCATCTTTCGTGTTACCATAAAGTTTCTTAACTAAAGGATGATCGTCGCCTAAAATTCCTCTTACTACATTTGCTTGCGCACGGACAAGTTTACCTTGCAGTTCTTCGTCAATCTTTTCCGGAAATATCAAATTTAATGTTGATGATAATTTGTCCGCTTTATAATCGGCATCGCGTTTATCTTCTGCGAGTTTCATTTGTTCTGCATACTTAATTACTTTTTCAGCTATAGAATAATATACCGGTCCACCCCTGCTGTTTAATGTAAAGGCTGTGGCTTCATCCACATATTTTCTTAATTCATCTAAATTATTTTTTATTGCACTCCATACATGTCCGTATTTTGCTTTCAGCGCCGGATCTGTATTTACTTTTTCTCTAAGATCTTTTTCAAAATCTTTTTTCTTTGTCATGATATACTCATCACGTAATGCCAAGTATCTTCCCGCAAAAGATTTTCTAGCATTACCAATACCCATTACCATATTCAACAATTCAGTATAACGTTCCGGATGTTTCTGAAATAATTCATAATAAACTTTATAGCCTTCATTTTGAGCGAGGAGAGTGTACTTATATGTTTTATCACGAAGATATTCTAACTGTGCATAGGAATATAATCTTTGAGTCCTTCCCGGATTACCAACCACAAAAATCGGTTCTCCTTCTTTCGCTCCGTTTTTACTCCACTTAAAAAAGTGCTCGGCGTTAACCGGTTTGTCATTTTCATAAGCGCGGAAGAACATAAAATCCAGTTCATAGCGCGGATAAGTAAAATTATCCCAATCCCATCCGGTAGAAGCAATTTGAAAATCCGGCGCCATAACAAGACGAAGATCGCTATATCTCTTGTAACCGTAAAGTGAATACTTCCCTCCGTTATAAAGTTGAATCACTCTACATCTTAATCCGCTTTCTTTTGAATATTTTTCTTCAAGTTCTTTAGTTTTATCGTTTCTCATTTTTACTTTTTCATTATCATCCTTTCCGGAATTCATCGCTTCAAGAACAATTTTAGTGACGTCTTCAATCATCACAAGCTGATCAACAAAAAGATTAGGGACTTTTATTTCTTCTTCTATGGTTTTTGCATAATAACCGTCGCGTAAATAATCTTCTCCTTTAGGTGAAAGCGCCGGTAAAGTATTTCGTCCGCAATGATGATTTGTCATTATCAATCCGTCTGTTGAGACAAAGGCAGCGGTGCATCCTCCGCCAAAAGAGAGTGCAGACATTTGCACATCTTTTATCCATTCTTCCGAGGGGCGGAAACCATATTCTTTTTCAAAATAATCGAGTGGAACATCATCAAACGTCCACATTGTACCCATATCTTTTAATGAAGATTTTACCATTGATAGATCTCGCGGTTCATAAATTGATTGGGCATAATTAGAAATTGTGAAGGTGAATAGTAAAAACATAGCAAAGACAAAAAACTTAATTCTCATTTTAACCTCTGGGTTCTTTAAAAATTCTAATATTATTTTTCAATAATATGTATTAATATAAAAAGGGGTCGAATAATATTCGACCCCTACTGTTTACTAATTTCCAATCATTGATTTCTTATTTCATCTTTCCATCTTTTAATTCATCTGCAAGGCGGTCAAATTTATAAACTTTCTTAATTGCTTCGTACATTCCTTTTGAATCTACAGCAACTGTTCTATTGAATGTCGGTAAATAAATAAAGTTGCCTTGCAAACTTTCGATATTTCCGTCGAACGCAAGCCCTATAACTTCTGCATTTTTGTTGATCACTGCACTTCCAGAGTTGCCGCCAACGATATCATTGGTTGCTACAAAATCAACTGGTGTTGATAGATCAAGATCTTTAGGAATGGTTTTCCATCTCTCAGGTAAATTGAAAGGATATTTTCCTTCGAAGCCGTAAAATCTATCATACATTCCAAAGAATGTTGATTTGATCGGCGCTGTTGTTCCGTTGTAATCATAACCTTTCATCAAACCATCGCTCAATCTCAAAGTTCTGTTAGCATCCGGTGTAATTGATGTTCCGTATGTTTTGTAAAGAATTTGTCCAAGCAATCCGAATGCAATATTTTCAGTATCCATAATTTCTTTTTGCTGAACTCTCAACGGTTCAAGCTGATCATAACCTTTTGCATAAAATTGAACGAACGGATCATCGAGCGCTAAAATTTCTTCGGGAGTTTTTTTGAAAAGTTCTTGTACGGCAGCTTTATCCTTGAAAAGTGATTTTGCAATTAAACTTTTTGCAGCGTCTTTACCTGCTTTGTTTCCAAAAGTCTTTACAACAAGAGCATCATTCTTGCCAAGATTCATTGTAATGTAATCAATATTAATTTCGAGTTTTGCTTCTTCAAGTATGCTGTCAAAATTATCGGGATATAAATTGTCTCTAAATCCCGGCTGTGTATTTCCACCGCCTCTCTGTCCGCCAAATCCTCCCATTCTTTGTCTCTGAGCTTCTAATTCTTTCTTCTTTTCTTCAGGAAGCATTTGATACTTTGCGTATGCAACAAGAGCGTTACCAATTTGTAAGTAACGTGAAAAATATTGAGGGTTAACAGAATAACCAGCTAACTTTGGTTCAATTTTTCTAAGTTCGTTTCGTGTTGTTTCAATAGTTTTCCAAACATGTCCATATTGTTTATTTAAATCAGGATCATTGAAAACGACCTTCTGAAGTTTCTTTTCAAAATCTTTTTTACGAGCTAATAGGTAAGGATCATTCAAAGCTTTATAAGTATTAATTGTATTCTTCCATCCGTTGCTGAATGCTAATCGTTGTCTTTCATATTCATCAGCCATTTTTGGATTAACGGACTTTAGCTGTTCAAGACGATTGTAAACGTTATCTGATAAGTAAGCACTGTTTCTGAATTGAACGTCGCGCAAATATTCTAATTGAGCAACAGTTCTTAATCTGTTTGTTGAACCAGGATTACCAACTGTAAAAACTAGTTCTCCGTTAGAAGCGCCGTTTTGGCTCCATTTAAAATAATGTTCAGATTTAATTGGTTTGCCGTCGTCACCATAAATTCTTAAGAAAGTACAATCGAGATCATAACGAGGATAAGTAAAATTATCTGGATCGCCGCCGTAAGAAGCAATTTGTTCTTCAGGTTGAAATACTAAACGAATATCCGTATATGTTTTGAATCCTTGAACAAAAAATAAGCTTCCATTATAATATGAAATCACATCACATTTTAATTTCGTTTCTTTTTCATATTGATCTTTTAAGGCTCTCATTTTCTCATCGCGAAGAGCAATTTTTTCTTTTTCATCTTTTCCGTTTTGCAGAGCAGACAAAACTTCTTTTGTAACATCTTTCAACATTACAAGTTGTTCTGCAGTATAGTTCGGTACTTTTCTTTCATCTGCTAATGTTGGTGCAAAGAACGCAGTAGCTGCAAGATCTTCACCTTCTTTTTGGATCTGTCTTCTTGTTCCACGCGAACAATGATTGTTCGTCATTATCAAACCATCTTCCGAAACAAAAGAAGCTGTACATCCCGGAATACGAAGAGCAGATAAACGAACATCATCAAACCATTCTTGTGTTGCTTTAAAGCCGTATGTTTTTTCTAAGTAATCAAATGGCGGAAATTCAAACGTCCACATTTTTCCGGTATCAAGTTTTTGAGATTTAACAGTATCTTGATTAATTACTTGTGCACTTAATTGAAATGCGAAGACAAAAACAAATAGTAAAGAAATGATAGTTAATTTTTGAATAGATAAATATTTTTTCATAGTAACACCTGAGTTATTTTATAAAGATGGACACATCCAAAAATAAAACGAAGTGTTTTCAGAACCAATTATGCAGCATAATGGAATAGTTAAATAATGTTAAATAAAAAAGGCTGCCTGTAAACCAAGCAGCCTCAAATTAATAATTACTCTGTATTTATTACTCTTTCATCATCTTACCATCTTTAAGTTCATCGGC